>CEQV01043991.1_pt1 | contig 58393 bp, 67 predicted proteins | sample 530971 | NCBI WGS metagenome assembly CEQV01 (sample SAMEA2621173, study PRJEB7988) | marine metagenome | biome: marine biome (ENVO:00000447); feature: deep chlorophyll maximum layer (ENVO:xxxxxxxx); material: "saline water (ENVO:00002010), including plankton (ENVO:xxxxxxxx)" | depth 100 m
CCGATCCGATTCGGGAGGGGAGTGCTTCTGTAGTGATAGTAGAATCCCATGCGTGAGCGATTTCTACTATATTTTTTCAAAAAAAATTTTCCACAAAAAATTTACAAATAACACTTTAATAAGTTATATTTAGCACATGAGCCTGTTAGAAAACGAAGCAGTTGAAGTAACTGATGAAGATAGAACAGAGTTGCAATCCCATTTTCCTTACGCGGGGGTTCGTTTATCCGAGCTTTCGGTCCAAGAAGAAAGGTTAATTTTATTTTATCTAAAAGGAATGAGTAAAGCGGCCGCGGGCCGTGCAGCGGGGTACCGTAACCAGGATTCCGTGTATGAGGTTTTTAAAAGACCTACCATTGTAAAGGCGGTCGATTATCTACGGTCCGAGATGCGTGAAGAAGTAAAATTTGACCGCACTACTGCGACTACTATGTATTTAGAAGCACATAGAAAATCTGCAAACGCGACGGAAGAAAAAAATGTCGTCGATTCTTTATGCAAGCTTCACGGTCTATTTGCACCTGAGCAAGCAACACAGGTTAATATTAATGTAGATAATTTAGAGAGACTCGAGCGTATGTCAGATTCTGAATTATTAAAAATAGCAGGATCTGAGACAAATTACTTAGAGCCAAGCAAGGAGGATAAAAGTGTCAACTAAATATAAACAAGCGGCAGATGCTAGGAGAGTAAAAAGAACAACTACCCATACGCAGATTTCTCAAAATAAAGATGGAAGTATGAAGCTTACTCCTATAAAAGGGAAACTAACTGGATTAGCTAAACCTAGTGGAAACACTTAAGCTCGTTATGGATATTGTTTTTGGAATAGCTTTACTTATTGGCTTAGCTTTTTTTGCCTATATGGGTAGTGTTATGGTTTCAGAGCAAAAGGAGAAAAGAAATGCCAAAAGTAGGAAAGAAAAAGTTCCCGTACACAAAAAAGGGAAAAGCGGCAGCAAAAAAAGCAAGAAAGCAAAAAAGTAAAAGGTATTAATGCCAGATTTACAAAAGCTCGAATGCTACAAGTGCAAGAAGCTATTAGCTGAAAATCTTGTATTGCCCAAAGGGCTCTGTGTGTATTGCGCAGCGGATGAAGCGGACGAGTTGCCTAAACCTCCACCAGCGGACCCCGGTCCAGATCAAAAAGAACTAGATGCACAAGCTCGTGCAGAAAAAGAACTGGCGATGCGTGTATTGTCCAGAAAACGTCTTCTACCCTTTGTAGAAAAATTTAATCCTGATTACCAAGCAGGTTGGGTCCATAAAGATATTTGCCAACGATTGGAGAAATTTAGTCAAGATGTGGCTGATCAGAAATCCCCAAGACTGATGCTGTTTATGCCTCCGAGGCATGGGAAGTCAACTCTGGCTAGTGTGGCTTTTCCTGCTTGGCATTTAGGAAAAAACCCAAAACATGAATTTATTAGTTGTTCGTATTCGGGCTCCTTAGCTATGAGTTTCTCAAGGAAGGTTCGTCAATTATTAAGGGAACCTAACTATAAAAATGTTTTTGAAAAAACAAAACTAGATAAAGATTCGCAGTCTATCGAATCCTGGTTAACGACCCAAGGGGGTGGTTATGTCGCGGCCGGTGTTGGTGGTGGTATTACAGGTAAAGGTGCAAATATATTATTAATTGATGACCCGGTAAAAAACAGAGAAGATGCTGAATCTGAAAACAACCGCGAAGCGACGTGGGACTGGTATACCTCTACAGCATATACCCGACTATCCCCCGGTGGAGGTATACTAGTTATTCTTACTAGATGGCATGATGATGATTTAGCTGGCCGTTTATTGCAACATGCGGAAGATGGCGCAGATGAATGGGAAGTGGTCAAATATCCAGCAGTAGCAGAAGAAGATGAAGAATTTAGAAAAACAGGCGAACCATTACACCCAGAAAGATACAACCTAGAATCTTTAGAAATGATACAAAAAGCGATTGGTCCAAGGGACTGGACCGCGCTATACCAACAGAACCCAGTATCAGATGAAGGTGACTATTTTACTAGGGACATGGTTAAATATTATGAACCCGAAGAAATTGAATATGACAGATTACGATATTATTGTGCGTGGGACTTGGCTATAGGACAAAGAGAAAGGAACGATTTTTCTGTTGGGGTTGTAGTTGGAGTAGATGAATATGATAATATGTTTGTAGTTGATGCTGTACGTGGGAAGTATGACGGATTCGAGCTTGTAGAAAAGATCCTGGATTTGTACGAACAGTGGCGACCGGGAATCGTGGGGATAGAACGTGGTCATATCGAAATGGCTATTGGTCCTTTCCTAGAGAAACGTGTAGCAGAACGTAAATTACATTCTGCTTATTTTAAGGATTTAAAAGTTGGGCGACGAGATAAAGAAGCTAGAGCTAGAGCAATTCAAGGTAGAATGCAACAAGGCATGGTATACTTTCCGAAGGACGCAATTTGGACCGGCCCAATGGTGGCTGAACTTCTTCGTTTTCCTAATGGGGTCAATGATGACCAAGTTGATGCTTTGGCCTGGGTGGGTTTAATGATGGTTGAGTTTGCAACTTTTTATGAGAGGCCTGAGCATATACCTTCTTGGCGAGATAGGTTAAGATATATTGCGAAAGACAAAAAGAGTAAAACTGCAATGAGCGCATAATGGCATATAAAAAGACAAAAAAGAAACTAACAAAAGCTGAAGAACTTACTTTAGCAAAAAACCAATGGAACTCTTACGTTCGTGCCCGAGATGCTGGGCATGATGATTTTATTGAAATGGCAAAAAAGTGTGATGCCTATTATAGAGGAGACCAGTGGGATACGTTCGATATGCAACAGCTCGACGACCAAGGGCGGCCAGCTCTAACTATTAATACTATATTACCTACCATTAATGCTGTACTTGGAGAACAGAGTGCTAAAAAAGCAGATATTCAATTTAAACCTAGAGGGGGTGGCCACCAAGCCATTGCTGATGTACTCACTAAAGTTTATGCGCAGATATCAGATAATAATAAATTAGATTGGGTAGAAGCTCAGGTATTCCAAGATGGGTTAATACAAGATAGGGGTTGGTTCGATGTACGTATAGATTTTGATGATCATGTTATGGGGGAAGTACGCATAGAGTCGAAAGACCCATTAGATATTCTTATTGACCCAGACGCAAAACATTATGACCCAAGAACTTGGAATGAAATATTTGAAACCAAGTGGATGAGCTTAGATGAGATAGAAGAAATATACGGGCAAGAAAAAGCGGATAAGCTAAGACTATTAGCAGAGACTGGTACTACTTTAGGTGCTGATTCTATGGAATTTGAAGAAGTACGATATGGAGATACAGACCAGAATGAGTATGGCAATCAAATGCCAAATGACCCAGAAAATGCACGTATGCTTAAATCTATTAGAGTATTAGAAAGACAATATTATAGATTAGATGATTGTATGTTTTTTGTTGACCCTGTTACAGGGGATAAAAGACAAGTACCTGGGAATTGGGGGAAAAAGAAAAGAGAAGATTTTGCTACGCAGTTTGGTTTAGCAATAATAGAGAAAAAAATTCGGAAGGTCCGTTGGACAGTGTCCGCAGATACAGTTGTCCTTTTTGATGATTGGTCCCCTTATAAACATTTTACTTTAGTTCCTTATTTTCCGTATTTTAGGCGTGGAAAACCTTTTGGAATGGTACGAAATCTCCTATCCCCTCAGGAGCAGCTAAACAAAATAACATCCCAAGAGCTTCACATTGTAAATACTACGGCAAATAGTGGTTGGATTGTGGAGTCAGGGTCTCTATCTGGTATGAATGCGGATGATCTAGAAGAGCATGGTGCAGAAACTGGCTTAGTATTAGAGTTTAATCGTGGCTCCACACCTCCAGCCAAAATTCCACCAAACCAGATTCCTACAGGTTTAGATAGGTTAGGGCAAAAAGCCTCTGCAAACATTAAACAAATTAGTGGAATTTCTGATGCAATGCTTGGTATGGACAGCCCAGAAGTTTCAGGAGTAGCAATTAATGCTAAGCAAAATAGGGGTTCTTTAATGCTACAAGTACCTTTAGATAACTTAGCTAAAACTAGACAATACTTAGCAGAGAAAATATTAAATTTAGTGCAAGCTTTTTATACAGAAGAAAGAATTATACAAGTGACAGATGAATCTGACCCTTATAAAACAAGTCAACCAATGATGGTCAATGAAATGACCCCAGAAGGAGAAGTTATTAATAGTTTAACAATTGGAGAGTATGACGTTATTGTTGGTACTGCTCCTGCTAGAGATAACTTTGATGAAATGCAATTTGCTGAGGCTATTGAGCTTCGAGGGGTTGGAGTACCAATACCAAATGATATGATTGTGGAGTACTCACACTTATCACGTAAAGCAGATATTGCAGATAGAATTAGACAACTGGAAGGCACAGCCCCTCCAACAGAAGAACAGTTACAATTACAACAATTCCAAATGGAATCACAGATACGAGCTACTCAGCTAGAAATTGCTAAATTAGAAGCTGAAGTCACTAGAACACAGACTGAGTCTGCCTTGAATGTAGCTAAGGTAGAACAGGCTGAAGCAGATCCACAGTTGAAGGTTGCAGAGTTACAGAGTAAACTACAAGCGAAACGTGAGGAATTGGAGCTTCGTGAACGTTTATCAAATATGACAAACGCCATGAGGCAACAACAAACTGAAGTTGCAGCAGCATCTAAGATGGCAGCTGCGGCCATGAAAACCACAGGAGGTAATGAATAATGGCAAAAAAGAAGAAAGCGAAAGCACCCGAAGTCGAAGATAATTTAGATGTTGTCTATGACGGTATCCCAGGAGCAGATAAAGTAACAGATGAAGACGTTAAACCTTTTGATGTTGATCTGAATTTTGAAGAAGAACCTAAAGCAGAAGACGCGGAAGAAGTCACGGAGGAAGAAGAAGTTGAAGAAGCAGAAGAGTCAGAGCCAGAACAGGCTGAAGAAGAATCACCAGAAGGGGAAGAGCCGGAGGGAGAAGAACCGGTTGAAGAAACTGAAGGAGAGGGAACAGAAAGCGATAGCCCAGAAGGAGTATCAGAAGAATCTACAGACGATACACGACAACCTGAGGGAGGAGATGAAGAAGCAACTTCTGAAACAAAGGACACAAGTGATAAAGAACCAATGATCCCTAAGTCTAGGTTTGATGAAGTACTTTCTAAACAAAAAGCTTTACAAAGACAAGTTGATGAACTTAAAAACCCTGCTCCAGAAAAAATGGAAAAAGCACCTGAGTTTGATTTTGATACAAAAGAAGTAGAGTATCAGGACCTTATTTTAAATGGTAAAACAGATGATGCTGCTAAGTTACGTGCTGAGATTAGAGCAGCAGAAAAAGATCAAATGCTGTTTGAAATGCAAAATATGGCAGGAAAAACTGTAGAACAGAGTGCAGAGACTATGCAACTTCAAGCGAAAGCTGTAGAACTTGCGACTAAGTTTCCAGAATTAGATGAAACCCATAAAGATTTTGATCAAGTAAAAACTCAAGAAGTTTTAGACCTGAGAGATGCTTTTATGACACAGGGACATGCGCCTGCAGATGCTTTACAAAAAGCAGCAGATTATATAGTGCCACCTTCTATAGTAGAAGATGTTAAACCTGATACTAAGGTAGAAAAAAAGGTGCAAGAGAAGAAAAAAGTGGCTAATACAAATAAGAAGATAGAAGCTTCTGAATCTCAACCACCTGCTATGAAAGGTAAAAATAAAGTAGATAAAAAGATAGATGTTGATTTGCTTTCTGCCGATGAATTTGATGCTTTACCGGAAGAGACAGTTCGAAGAATGCGTGGCGATTTCGGATAAAGTATGTTATAAAATAATAAGTTTCGCATGTTAGAGCGATATCTAACCTGGGTCGTTCCAGTAAAAAATCGTAAAATCGCCTGCTAAGGCGTAAAAACAGCCGGGTTCGTACCCGTTAAATATACGAGAGCGTCACCCCAACGATAAAGGGTACACGGATAAATAGTCGCTCCAATAAGTCGACTGGTTAATAATTTTAATTAATGGAGACATTATTATGGCAAATACAAATTTTGCCGCGTTGACCAGCGAACAATTGACAATCTGGTCACGCGATTTCTGGCGTGTAGCTCGAAATATGTCATTCATTAACCAATTCGCGGGTAGTGGATCTAACGCAATGGTTCAGAGAATATCTGAACTGACCCAATCAGAAAAGGGAGCTAGAGCAGTATTAACACTTTTAGCTGACATGACTGGTGACGGTATTGTTGGAGACAACACTCTCGAAGGTAATGAAGAAGCATTAAGAGCTTACGACATCGTAGTACAACTTGATCAATTAAGATTTGCTAATAGACTATCTGGTAGATTAGCTGATCAAAAATCAGTTGTGAATTTTAGGGAACATTCTAGAGATGCCCTTGCTTATGCAATGGCGGATAGAATTGACCAATTAGCATTTTTATCTTTAAGTGGTGTAGCTTACACACAAAAGAATACTGGTGCATTAAGGTCTGTCATGACTTCAGGACAGAACCTTGGTGACTTAGCATTCTCTGGTGATGTATCTGCCCCTACGTCTAATAGACATAGAAGATGGGATGCTACAAGCGGCCTAGTGGCTGGTGATGTTACTGCGGTAGCAGCAGCTGACACTATTAGCTATAAATCTCTTGTTGATCTTAAAGCATATGCTAAAGATCAATATATGAGAGGTATAAGAAGCGCAGGTAATGATGAGATGTTCCATCTTTTCGTTACTCCACAAGTAATGGCTGACCTTAAACTAGATTCAGATTTCTTAGCTAACGTAAGAAATGCTGGAGTCAGAGGACCAGGCAACAGCCTGTTCGCTGGTTCTTCTAGCTTAATGGTTGATGGGATTATGGTCCATGAGTTCAGACATGTATTTAATACATCTGGCGCTACGACTGGAACCTCATCAAATGCTGGTTCAGCCGGATACAAATGGGGTGCTGACGCTGATATTAATGGTTCTGCATGTTTATTCTGCGGAGCTCAAGCATTAGCGATGGCCGATATTGGTATTCCAGAGATAGTTGAAGATACTTTCGACTATGGCAACCAGAACGGTATTTCAATTGGTAAGATATTTGGTCTTAAGAAGCCAGTCTTTAACAGTGACCACTCAGGTCAAAATGAAGACTTCGGTGTTATAAGATTAGATGTAGCATACTAATTGTGTTATATTTTATAGGTGGTCTTTCGGGGCCACCTATAATTAAAAAATTTTAGGAGAAAATTATGATAATAGTTGCAGATGAAGATAAATACATAACCACAACTTGGGGAGCATCCATTCGGTTAGAGGCGGGTGTACCTAAAGAAGTGGGTGATGATATAGCGCTTCTTGCGTTACAACAAGGGTGTACGGAAGTTAAAGGAATAAAAGAAACTCCAATTAAGGAAGAAGCCCCAATAGAAGAAGCTCCAATAGAAGAGGCTCCAGTAGGAGAAGATTCAATAGACCTTGATAGCATGACTAAAATACAATTAGAAGAGTATGGTCGTACTATTGGGATAGAGCTTGATAGACGCAAAAAGAAAGCAGCTTTAATTGAAGAGTTAAAAGCAGCGGAGTAATAAATTATGGCAGGGACACTGACAGGTGCTAACCTTATTAGTAGAATACAAGATACACTACAAGATACTACAGGGGTTAGATGGCTAGAAGCTGAATTGCTTCGGTATATTAATGATGCTCAAAGAGAGATAGTTAATTTAAAACCAGAATCTACGGCAACTACTGCTAATACGGCACTTGTTGTTGGTACTAAACAGTCGCTACCTACGGGCGGGCTTAGGCTTATTAAAATCACAAGAAATATGTCTGATGCTTCCGGTGGTGCCTCAGGAAAGAGGGCAATCCGCATCGTTGATAGAGATATTTTAGATTCACAAGAACCTAATTGGCATGATCCAACTGTTTCAGGAGATGCGGCACATACTACTACAGTAAAACACTACGTTTTTGATGAAGATGATCCTAGGTCATTCTATGTTTATCCAGGAGCATCCAGTACGAGTACTTTCATAGAAATTGTTTATTCTGCGGCCCCTTCAGATTTAGGTAGTACTAGTGCGACTATTGCAGTAGATGATATTTATGGTAACGCAATTGTCGATTTTGTATTGTATAGGTGTTATATGAAAGACGCTGAGTTCGCTGGTAATGAAGCTAGAGCTCAATCTCATTATACTTTGTTTACAAATAGTGTTGGGGGCGGGGCGCAAGCGGCACAGATTGTAAGTCCAAACAATGATAGACTTTCGGCTGCTTCTGTTCCACCTGTGGCAGGGGGGTAAACTGTGGCAACCTTTGCTTCCTTAGTTAAAGAAGTTTTACCATATGTGCCAGAGTGCCCAGATAGCTTAGTAGCTGATAATATACGTTCCGCTACTATTGATCTTTGTGAGCGAACCAAGGCTTATAAATTCGACTTAGACCCAATTAGTACTATTTCTGGGGTTTATGAATATGATTTTGACCAACCAAGTGGTACAGACGTTCATCAAATTCTCTATATGGTATATGACGGGAAAGATATGGATCCTATTAGTCCCCGTAGTTTAGAATTAAATTACCCAGATTGGAGAGATCGAACTGGTCAGCCTTATGTCTACTTACAAAAATCCCCTGATACTTTTTGGGTTGTGCCTGTGCCAAGCGCATCAAAAACAAGCTCTTTGATTATGGGAGTGGCATTAAAACCAACAAGGACTTCAAATAATATAGATACAGATTTTGCTAATAATTATAGAGATGGGATTATCTATGGGGCACTATATCGGCTTTTAAGGATGCCTAATAAAGCTTGGAGTGATATTAATGCGGCCCAAGAATATTTATATCAGTTTGGGCAAGAAGTAAGACAAGCCGAATTAAGAGCTAGAGGTGGAGACCTCGGCGTAAAAAGAACAGTTAAGTATAAAGGAATAGGATTACCCAGGAGGAGGTATGGAAGATACGGAAAGGAGATCGATTACTAACGATTTTATTCCCCCAAAACTTACAGATATAAGAAGTTGTTGGGATCGAATAAAACCAGGAATCGAGGAAATTTTAAAAGAGAATCCTTATCTTTCTTTTATTCCTGAAGATGTTTACAGCGAGTGTGTAAACGAAAGAGCCTTTCTTTACACATCCCCTGTAGGTTTTGGAGTACTGACAATAGAAGTTGATCAGTTTACAAAAGACAAGACATTGCTTATATGGATAGCGTATACTTATAATAAAGGAGGACATCATTGGATGCCTCATGAAGATTGGGTAATGAGCCTTGCTAAAGATGCTGGTTGTAAGTATATTGAAGCGAGGTCCAGGGTCCCAGAAATGGAGACTTATGTTAAAGACATAGGATGGAATTTAGAAACAAGAATATATAGGAAGAAAATAAATGGGCGGTAAACCAAAAGCATCAGATTACAAAGCTAGTGAAGCCGAAAAGGTGAGTGCTGGTATTGCAGTTTCCGAAGAAGCCTATAGACGAGAAAAGTATGGGCCATTAGCTTTACATGAAAGAGATAGGTCAGAAAAAGAAGATTTTACTTCATATGCTGCGGGAGTATCGGGTGCAGATGTTTCACAAATGTTAGATAAACCTAGTTTACAAGCTACTCAATCGGTAGATGCGTCTGCAGATAGGGCGTCAGCTGGGTTAGACGCCTATGTGGGTGCCGCAAGTGTGGGGGAAGCTACTAAAAAAGATACGCAGTTGAATGTACTCTCTTACGGACATGGTTTAAAGTCAGAGTCTCAGACTCGTTTAGCTGGCTTAGCGGATATGGAGACAAGAAACGTCTTAGCAAGCGCACAAAGAAAGTTAGAAAGCCGAGATCAGAATGTACAAAGCGCTTTCGAGCTAGCTGGGGCTGCTTGGGACGCGGGCCAAGACAATCTGGCGAAGGGCTATACTTTTTGGGGTGGTGGAAAGAAGGATCCAAAAACTGGCGAATTCAAAAATAGTAGACGAAAAGACTATAGAACATATAGTGGTATATATGAAAAGGATAGGCCAGAGTCTGATGAAGAACGAGCAAAAGGGCGTAGTTTGTGGCGTAATGTAACATTAAAGTGGTAGGAATATAATTATGAGTAATGCTTTGTGGAATAACTTAGGAAGAAATTTAGGAAGGGTATATGGCTGGGAGGACGAGCAAGCTGGGTATTATAATACTTCAAACTACCCAAATGTAGCAGATCCCGATAAAGCTTATGCCGGTATCGTCAGGCAGCAATATGATGACTATATAAAAAATTATAGAGATTTTGAGAATAGGCTGATTGATTCCTTAGATGATACCCCAATAGAAGACCTAGTAAGACAAGATACTCCTATGGAGATAGAAAAAAATAAAGGCATACGGGCTAGAAATTTAGCTAGGTATGGAGGTGGGGGCCTTTCTGCTGCCCAACTACAAGAACAAGAAAGAGCTGTACAACGTGGTAACGCACTGTCTACTGCGGGTGCAATTAATCAAGCAAAATTAGCAGACAGGGACCTTCAAAATAGTACAAGAAATCAGCTAATGAATATGAGCTTAGGGCTAAATAGAGACAATTTAAGCCAACTAGGTGGGGCTGCAGCAAATGCAAATGCTAGGTCACAAGCTTACGCCCAAGCACGACACGGGTATTCAATGCAGAAAAGACAATTCGCAACTGGAGCAGCAGGAGCTCTTTTAGCTTCTTTCTTTATTTAAGGAATAAAATATGAGTAACGCACTGGCATCATTTCAAAAAGGGGTAGAAACCTCTCAAAATATACGTAAAGCCCGAAACGACGAATACGCTCAAGAGATAATGAGAAAAGACTATGAGGCCTATAAAGAAGCAGAAGGTGCAGAGTTATTAACGGGGAAGCTTACAGTTGATAGTAATGGTGAAAACGGTATTTTCGAACTTGGAGATGATGGAACGTTAAAGGTCGCTGAGGGAGGTCTAGAGTACATGATGAGCGGCAATGTGAAAGAAAGCGAAATGGCTGAGCTTCTTAGTAGTGACTACTTGTTAGAGTGGCTTAAAACAGATGCAGGAGGAGGACACTCAATAGAAAAGAACCAATTTTATGGACGCCCTATGATGGTCAGGGGTCAAATTCCAACGCATTTATTAGAAGCAGAAGAAAAAGGCCTCTTAACAGAGGATCAGTTTTTTACAGCCGAGGATCCAGAAGTTAAAGAGGGTAAAGCTCAGGTTGGAGAGGTAAAAGTCAAAGGAACAGCAACCCAGTTAGCAGAATGGAAAGAAGATATAGACAGTGGTAGAAATCAAAAATCAGCCGTTATGGTACCAGTTTACACCCAACAAGACGGCTGGAGTTTACTCTCTAGATGGAGAACTGATAAAGAGGATGATGTAGCTCTTGTTCTTAGTGGGAATCAAGTCGCAACTATGTTAGAAGATGCTGTAGATGACCTTCAGAGCAGATATAACCCAAACTACACGGAAATAAAGCTACTTAATTCAAATTCCGACGCATATGGAGGAACACTGGGTATGGGTAAACAGGGACAAACGTATCATGATATATATGATGATTATGAAAATACCCTCGTTACTCAAAGAAGGGATGGTCAAAACGCAGACGACGTGATACCAGGGGATAAGGTAACTCTTTCTGCTATCCTTACATCAGAAATTGATGAATTAAATGCCCAGACTAATGAAAGAAGAGAACGTAGAGACAATGAATTAAATAATATAACTTCAGTGAGTGGGGACCCAGATGCTACTACTCAAGTAGGGATTGTATTTAATCAAAACCAAAAGAGATATGAAAAGTCTCTTAAGAAGATAAGCTTTATGACCTCTAACGCAGCAAGCAGTAGACATGGAACTACCTATATAAACCAGGGCCATGTTGATCCTTTTAGACTTTTTCCTGAGCTAAGTAAAATAAAAGAATCGGGTACACTTGATGGGATAAACTCTAAACATGGAGTGGTAAGTGGAATGTTTAAATATTGGCAAGATACAGAAGAAGGACAAGGAGTTAGGTCAACGCTTGATCAAAACTGGAAAGACCTTCTAGCTGATCCTGAGCGTTTAAGAGTATTAGCCGACAACTACCAATTAGCCGTTCAACAAGACCTTTCAAACCTAGGGGCGTTAGAAGATAAGGAGGGTGAAATCCCATTTGATTTAAATTATTTTGGTGATTTTGTGACTGGAACGGAGGATGCTCAAGTTCTCCTACAGAACCAGGTACCTCCTGATGGAGGGGCGGGCACACCTGTGCAAGGCGATAAATTTGCTGATACCCCACTCTCTACAGGAGATAGACCTTTAAACCCTCGTACTTCTAATCCATTTCCATGGAGTTATCCGGGGTACGAAGAAGGGCATAAACAAATATGGGAATCCCTCGGTAGTCCAAATATCCATGAAAGTGAATTAAGAGCAATTATAGCTTCTGGTAATTACCCAGGTGGCCCAAATGATACAGGGAATTATGATTTTAAAACTTTAGAAGAAAGGAAAGGGGCGTCCCCATCAACACAAACTGAAGAAGTAGGCCCAGCCACTCTTACTCTAAATGAGATGTTTCCATCTTTGGTAGGTTTAGAAGGCTCAGAGCTTACTGATGCTGTAGAAAAGATGAGAGAAGAAGGTACTTTTGCCGAGTCTAAGTTTAGTCCAGAGACAATTGCTAGGATTGATAGCTGGTTAGAGAGCAGTAAGATAAACAACGCAGATGACCTTAAAGCTGCAGTAGATAGGGGAGAGGTAAAAGATCCATATAAAACATCTTTATTAATGTCTATGGCTCTTTCAGACCATACTGGTATGGTTTTAGGCATGCCTCTAAAAGATGCTACTGAGAGGCTATTTAACTATATTACAACAGGCGACATAAATAAAGGACCAGCTGACATCACTACGGAGAAAAGACAACAGGTAGTTACAAAGCAAAATGCAAGTAGGCTAAACCTTGAGTGGCAGAAGTTTATATCTGAGCAAACTAGTGGAAGCGCAACCGCTTTTGCGAAGAAAGTAAAGGATATTGGTACTAATATAGACGGTTTATGGAACACCTTTAAAGGTTCTTGGGACTTTAGAAATATGTCAATAGACAACGACGGAGTAGTATCTTTCGGTGGCGCAGGCTTTGATTCTGAGAAGTTTGACAGTGAATCCGAACAGGTAATACTAAATGTTGCGGAGACTGGTAGGACCTCAGGTATGTATGCTATAGCTGAGGAACAATGGAAAGCAGCATTATTAGCCTCTGGAAAATATAAAGATGAATCTCAGCTTCCTGCCTTTACAGACATGGATTATGTCAGACTGATAGCTAAGACCCCTGGCGCGGGTAGTTACAGACCAGATAACCTGCATACTTTCGTAGAGATGTATGATAAAGATGCACTTAAAGACTTAATGGTAGTTACTAGTGAATGGGGAGATGTTGGTTTCTGGGAGGGAGTATGGGGCTCACTTAAAAATTGGGTTGGTGTTGCTGATGAAGCTTCTTTTGCTGAATACTGGAATGATGTTTGGGCAGGGGATGCAACAGTTACTTCAATCTCTGAGCTCCAAGATAGGTTTGTATTAATACAAGATAAAGATGGTGCGGGTCTTAAACTTGCCCATAAAAAAGGAACTAGAACAGGTGGCGCAGGGATAGAGGCAGAAAATTCCGTACCATTAGAATGGATACTATCTGAAGGCATAATGCCACCAGACAGGGTCAATCATCTTATAGATATATTACCGGTAGTAAATCCTTAATTTTGGGCGACTATGGCTGATGATATAGTCCAAGCATTCAGATCCAGATCAGCAGGAGCCTACTCCCCAGGCGGTATATTTGAACGTGGTGTTAATCTAGAACCTGAAGAAGCAGCAATAAAACCAGGCCCAGGTATTTTCCAAGAGGATGCAGTTGATACAGGAAGAATTGCTGGTCTATATGCTGATCCTAGCCTATATGAAGAAGTTGATGTTAGTAATAAAGATAATGCGCGTATCATGGGGTATGGCGCCCAGGCCGGTGCTCATACTGTAGATGCACTACACCATAAGCTTAGTTCTCTTTTCTATTCTCTAGCTGGAAATGAAGAAGCGGTAGAAGAAGCTCTTTTCCAAGCTGGCAATGCTGAAATGACTGCTTCTAGGGTAAAAAAAGTAGATGCTAGTGCAATATTTGCAGATGCTTGGGATGAAGAGACTTGGGGAGGCTTCCTTGGCAAAGTAGCTAGTAATGATGGATGGAGAGCTATGCAAGGTTTTGCAGGAGAAGCCTTGCCTACTATGGGTGTAGTAATTGCTGATACCATAGTCGCTACAGCTATAGGAGGAATTGCTTCAATCTTAACAGGAGGAGCAGCAATCCCTGCTGGAGCTGCTGGAATAACAGCCGCAGCTGGTGCTGCAGTTACTAAACAAGGCGCTAAAAAAATAGTAGCAAAAAGATTATTGGCTGCAGATATCACTGAACAGTCTATAAGAGAGGCGGTAGAAGCATCTTTAAGGGGTCTTACACTTACCAATAAACAAAATGCAGTAATGAATGCTGTGTATGCTAACTACCGTACAAAAATGAAAAATAAAACCCTAGGTCGTTGGGCAATGGGAGGTGCTTTTGAGGGGTCTTACAGATTAGGGGCAGGGACTATTTTTGGAGAGTATGCAGAACAAGGATACACTGACCCTGTTTCAGCTTGGAAGTCTTTAGGACTTGCTGTCCCTTTTGCAGCAGCAGAACTTGCAGCAGATGTTACGATGTTTAAAGCTCTTAGAGCAATATTCCCTAGGGGTTTTGCTGGGACTGGTTTAATAGAAGGAGTTCCTAGGACTCCGGGCTCAATTGTTGGCAATGTTTTTAGATCTATGGGAACTGCAAGTGGGGCTGAAATGATAGCGGAGACTACACAAGCAGGTATAGAAAGCTCAGTAAAAATGGGAGTATGGGACCAAGAAAGATTACCAGCTGATGACCCAAGCACTAAAAACTTTTTTGAAGATCAGATTGACCCTCGTTACTCAAAGGAGCAAATGAAATTAGACCTAGCCACTTCAGCTTTCGCGGGTTTCTCCGCAGGTCTTAGTATTGGGGGTCTTGGAGGCAGCGCTGGGGGGATTGTATCTTCCGCCAATAATTGGCTCCAAAAATACCAAATTAATAGGACTATTAAAGAAATGACTATAGCTAAATTTGGTGGCCTAAACGAAGGTAAAGTAATACCAGAGACAAAAGAACAACTTTGGGGTGCGATCGAGACTATGATGGACCCAACCAATGATATAGATACCACATGGATAGAGTTTCAAAGTCTAGATAATTGGGCAGAGATAGAAAAAGAGGTAGCTGAAAAATATGGAACGGATGCTTGGTTTGATGTGAGGTTAAAAAGCCCAATAGGAGGTATTCTTCTTACTAAGAACCAACAAAAAGCGGAGAGCTTTACTAATATATTTAGTTTAAATATGCCTAGTCAAAGGTTGGTAGATGAAACGCTCGCTAGGATATTAGATTTTCCTCGTAGTAGAGACTCAAGAGACGGTTGGGTTGTTAGAGTAAAAGATAAAAAAGGGAACATTGTTAAGTCTTTTCAAACTAATAACCCAAAGGAAGATGGACAAAAACATCTTGATGATTTTAAAAATAAGGTTTTTAAGAATAGCAAAAATTACACTTATGACATTGTAGATGCTGAAACACACCTAGAAGAGGTACAAGAACTAGGGGCGGAGCCTGTTTCTTTTAATGACATGCAGGAAACCTTAGATGACGAAGGAAACATATTTGAGGTTGAGCCCCAACCTGTTAGTGACCCTGAAAACCTTTCTCTCGGGTCTATAGAAAATCCTATCCGTAGTAGAAATAATAAACCTTGGGCTTTTCCAGATGAACAGTATGAAGATCAATTCCCAGATCAAGATTTATATGATGAGGCTAGGTTATCCACTGCTGAAGTATTTAGAGCGGAGTTAGATGAACTATTTGCTCAAGGTAAGTTGTCTAAGTTTGTTCTAAAAAAATACTTAGACCTTATGGATACACAGTCTACTGTAGATACTACTTTTAAAATAGAAGAAACAGAAAATGGGGTAGAGATTCTTAAATATAATTTAACTGCGCAGGCAGATATTGATGTTACTGCAGAAGCCGATAGTATTCTTAGAAAAGCTAGAAAAAGAGGAAGAGCAAACAAACTTAAAAATAAAAAAGCCAGTAGGTGGACCCTTGATGGAAAACCTATTGATATGCCTTTTGCTGTTACTCAAATGCGTAATTTATTCAGAAGAATGGGAATGGGTAATAATCTTTTTTATGGTGACTTGATGGATGCTTTTTCTCAATTATATGGAGAGCTTATTGAAAAAGGCACTCTAGAATATGATGGAAAACCAGTTACTAATGAAAATGCAGCTTCTCTGCCTATTTATTCTCAAGGGGGTAAATCTTATACCCTTAAGGAGCTTCAAGAGTTAGCAGGACAAGAAAGAGATGAAGGGAGAACTTTTGGAACAGATCCCAAAGACCGAGAATCAAATTTAGAAGCATTAATACGAGAGCTGGAACAAGTGCTTGTAGCACTACAAGACTCTGGTAAGTCAAAAATATGGTGGGAATATAAAAACTGGACTCAAGAAGAGCTAGAAACTGAAATTGAAACAAAAGAAGGAGAACTATCTCAATTAAGAGAAGAACAGTCTGAAACTACCCTCGAACCAACCCAAGAAGAAAAATGGGATTCTGCTTATGAGCAATGGGCTAAACAACCTCTTAGTAAGATGAACATGCCTAAGGAAAAACCTATTATTAATGGGAAAGAAGTAAATAAAAAAACAAAAATAGAAATTTCGAATACAGTAGATGAACTTTTTGGAGAAGCTTCTGGTTTTCTGAAAACAATAGTAGAGGGTGCTAGAAAACTATTAGGTATCACTAAACCCATTCTGGTCTTTTCTACTACTGAATCCATTGATTTAGGGAATGCGCGTTTAAATAAAATAGTAGAAGGAATACAAGCAGAACTACAAAATGATGAAAAGACAAAAGGGCGGAATATCCACTTTAAAGACTATGATGTTATTATTTTAAATATTTCCCCTAATGCAACATTAGAGACAATGGGTTTCTATTTAAAGGTGTTAGGGCATGAGATAGGACATACTTTCCTAAACCAACTTAAAGAAAATTCTTTAACAAATAAAGCCTTAAGAAATGCTCTTTTAAAAGAGTACAAAAAAGATGTGGCTGCTAATCCTGGAATAAAACAATGGCAAGGACAAAAAGGATTTGATGAGTGGTTTTCTGATAAAACTGCCTCCCTGCTCTTTGATTTACACAAAGGTAAAATTTATAAAGCTACTAACGTGGGGCAGTCTTTCCTTAAAAAGATAACAGAGGCCCTTAAAGCTTTCTGGGACTATATAACAGATGGAACAGCTGGTAAATTTATAACTAGATCGGCACTAGGGAAAGAGAGGGTCGCTGAACGATTCTCTTATAGTGAATCTTTCGCTGAGTTTGTAAATGGGCTACAGACCTCCCAGAAAGAAGCACAAGAACAGAAGGACGCTCGAGAGCCTGGGTATGAAGAACTTGCGCATGTTGAGTCTCTCCTAGAATCTACTGGTTTTGGTGACAAGTTTGGACATAAAAGCCTTAGAAATATAGAAAAGCTAGCAAACCGTATGCTTATGAATGGCAAACTACCTAAATGGTTTAAAAAGATTTTTGATTCAGCCCATGGAATTCTTTTTAGAATGGGCCCCGTAGGGGAAGAAATTGCAAACTTCTTCCATAAAGTATCAGGAGTGTTAGGAGAAGAAGGGTTTATTAATGCCGCGAGTGGGAAAGCCTATGAAATTATTAATGAAATAGGAGAGATTTTAGGAGTTAATACTACTTTTACAGATGAAGCAAAAGCTGTTTTAGAAGAGGCTTCTGATGAAACTACAGCAACAAAAGATTTAAGCGAAAAAGCACGAAAAGTTAGAGAATTATTAGATAAGTTATATGATGACTTAGAGTTAGAGAAGCTAGGTATTAAAAGACGTGAGAACTTCTTCCCTCGTCTAATAAATTTACAAGAAATTGCAGCCAATGAAGAATTAAGAAACGCCCTAATTGATCTTTTAGTTAAAAAGAACAAAGGACTTACATTAAAAGAAGCTACTAAAATAGTAGAAGATCTAATTAGTAAGAATGAGTCAGATGAATATAACGTTGTAGACGAAGAAGGGGAATATACCATTGGTATGAGTAGAGAAAGGTCTAAGTATTTTGAAAATATAACGTTTGCAGAGCTTTTTGAGAAAAAACTGGTTAGTCCTCCTGAAATTGCTTTAATGGAGTATGTAAGAAAAACAGTAAGAAGGGTAGAGTTTGAGAAAAGAGGAGGGGCCGAACACTTAAAGAAACTTGTAGATCAGTTGTCTCCAGAAGAACAAATAATTGCCCAAGAAGCTATTAACGCAATGTTAGGCAAAATAAGCCCTATAAAACATGACCTATGGAAAAAATTTACAAACTGGGGGCTTTTTTATAATGTAGTTTCCCTTTTAAGTATGGTAGTTTTTGCTTCTATTCCTGATGCTGCTGGCCCTGTTTTACGTTCTAGAACTTTAGATGTGAAAACTATAGTTGATAATTTATTTAATTCTTTAACTAAAGAGGAGGGTGCACAACTAGCTAAAAGCATAGGAGTAAATGGACTAGAGGCCATGATGGATATGAACCTTTACCAAGGGGAAACTCAACAGGCTCAATATGGATATGCTCAGAAATGGACCAATGGGTGGTTCAGGTTTACCCAATTAGAAAGATGGACAAGGTGGACACGTAGTTTTGCCGCTGGTATGGGTAGGGACTTTCTTATTAAACACGCAAAAATAGTTACTGACCCTAATAAATTACCAGGGTCCTATGAAGTGCTTACTTCTAAAAGATATTTAGAAGAGCTAGGAATCACAGGAAAAGAAATAAATGAATGGGTAGCACAAGGTCAAAATTTAAAAACTTCTCCAAAAATAAAAAGTGCGTTACGTAGGTTTGTGGACGAAGCTATTGTTAGGCCAAATTCAGCAGAAAGGCCTATATGGGCCTCTGATCCTAATTTTGCTTTAGTTTGGCAGTTAAAGTCTTTCTATTACGCATACGGTAAAAATATTGTAGGGGGAGTTCTAAGAGAAAGTAGAACAATCTACGGTAATAAAGGGCAAATTCCTGATGCCATGTACCCTCTTATTATGATGGCGTTAACTGTTCTTCCTTTAACCATGATTGGTTGGGACTTAAGAGAAAGGTTTAAAATAGGACTTGCTTGGTTATTACCTGGTATTAGCCCTGCAGACACAGATTATAGACAATCACAGTCTATGAGCAGTGGGGAGTACTGGTTTGAAGTAATTGATAGAGGGGGAATCCCTGGTAAATATTCTCTTCTTTTCCCACTATTTATGGAGAATAGAAGATATGGAGACCCATTCTTTGTTCCAATGCTTGGCCCTACAGCAGAAAAAACTTGGAACTTAGTTACTTTAGATACAGAGATACCTGAGTTAATTCCTATTTATAGTAACTTAAACACTAGCAATTTTGGTGGCAGAAACGAATAATTTTTATGGTAGAATAAATTATGGCATATTCAGATACAGTTAAATTAGTAGTAGGAGATACACTTCCTCAATTAGTATTTACTCTAAAAGATAGCAATGAAGCTGCTTCGGGTAAAACTTTAGATTCAGAGGACAGTACTACCTGGGCTGCAATTAATCTTAGTGGGGGCAGTGTAAAGTTAAGAATAAGAGAAGTAGGAAGTACTACAGTTCTTAAAACTATTACTATGACCCTTTCGGACGCCTCTAATGGCCAATGCACATGTACCTTTCCTAGTGGAACTTGGACTGCAGCTGGCACATTTGAAGGAGAAGTTGAATACACTACTTCAGGAGGAGGTATACAAACTGTTCAGGATTTGATCAAATTTAGAGTCCGAGACGATTTCGATTAATGGCTTTTAAAGCTAAGGTTACTTACACTAACCTAAAAATAACAAATATAGACTTAGAGGAGAGTAACTCCTCGGTCTCTTATACTAATTTAAGTAGTCTAGTTGCTTACGTTAGTTTACAGGGTTTAGTTACCTACCAAAATCTTAAGATTGCAAGCCTCTATTTAGATTCTGAGACTTTAGATAAACTTATTGCTGAGTCTTTATCAGTAACAGAAACACTCGCCTTTACCCTAAGTAATAGAATAGATGATGCTGCGTATATAAGTGAACAACTAGCTTTTGACCTTTCTACTGCTTATTCTGAATCCGTCAGCATAGGTGATAGTGTTGTAGTAGTTAGAGAACTAGGACGTTCTTATTCTGATTCCTTTAGCATGTCAGATGCTGCTACTTTTAATATTGAATTAGGCCCTACAGAAACAATTAGTACAAGTGAAGTATTAACGTATGCTTTAGACAAGGCGCTCTCTGAAACAGCTTCTCTTAGTGACTCTACAGTCTTAGAGGCTAACTTAGGGCCATCAGAAACTCTTAGCATGTCTGATTCTTTCGCACGTGTAGTGACATTTTCAAGAGCCTTTGCAGATGCTATTTCTCTAGATGATAGGGCTTCTGTATCAGATCCTTTACAGACTGACGTAAATATGGATAAAACTAATGTTATTAGTTTTGCAGATGTTCTTTCTTACTCAACAAGCAAAGCAAGATCAGATACTTTTTCCATGCTAGATAGTCCTGCTATAGATTTTTCAACACCAGCAGCAAGTAGTATGACGATGTCAGATAGCTCTTATTTTTCTGCTAGTTTAGCTAAAGCAGAGTCTGTAAGTGTTTCTGAAGCATCTAGCTACTCTTTTTCTAAGCCATTAACAGATGATGAATTTGAGTTTACTGACTCTTTAACTCATACTAGCGACTTAGGAAAGTCAGACACTGCGAGCGTTACAGAGGCTTTAGCACATTCTGTTGCTCTTGCAAAAACGGAATCCTCAACTATTACAGATAGTCTTGTACATAGTTTTGGTAAATCAGCACAAGATAGTGCTACAATAACAGAGTCGATATCTATTCTAAACGCTAATAGACAAAGTGTTTTGAATGCGTCGGCTTTAAATAGTAATACACTTAACTAGGAGAAATTATGTTAAAAGATGGCTTAAAATTAAAAGGTAAATTAACCATTGCCCTTAATGATAAAGTTGTTCAAGAAGTTCCTAACTTAGTTGTTACTGCTGGAAAAGGCTATGTAGCTGATCGTATGGCTAATAACTCTACTGTTATAGGGTATATGGCGATTGGTACAGGCTCAACTGCTGCGGCAGCTGGTAATACTGCTTTAGGCAGTGAATCAGCTAGAACAGCATTAACATCAACCAATGTCTCTGGAGCGGTCGTAACGTACGTTGATACTTTCGCTGCAGGTACTGGTACTGGTGCTATAACAGAGGCAGGACTTTTAACTGCTTCTTCCGGTGGAACAATGCTTGCTAGGACTGTGTTCAGCGTTGTCAATAAAGGTGCTAATGACGCCATGACAATTACCTGGACTGTAACTGTTTCATAACAGTAGGAGGAGGTTAGTTTGGCAATTGTTTTTAAGAACAATGCGACTACGACTCTATCAGGAGATATCAACACCTCTGTTACCAGTATTGGAGTTACAGATGGTTCGGTCTTTCCTACACTAAGTAGCGGACAGTCGTTTTATGTAACGTTTGATGACGGGACAAACAATGAGGTAGTTAAAGTAACTGCCAGGAGCGGTAATACGCTCACAGTAGTCCGTGAACAAGACGGAACTTCAGCACGTTCTTTTGATGCTGGTGATGCTTGTGATCTACGTTTAACAGCTAAAGTCTTAGAAACGTTTCCTCAATTAGACCAAAACTCTCAAACAGGTGTCATTGACATAACTGGTGTAAAAATAGGTGGCTCTGAGGTTATTAATAGCTCAGGTGAATGGCAAGGCCCCACTGGTGGTATAAAAGGGCAGAAAGGACAAAAAGGAGAAGTTGGAGGGGCAGGTCCAACAGGTCCAACTGGGCCAGGAGGTAGTACAGGTCCAACAGGCCCAACAGGTTCAGATGGTTCAGATGGTTCAGCCGGGGCGAAAGGCCAAAAAGGAGAAGTTGGCTCCACGGGTCCCACAGGCCCATCCGGCCCTACAGGTTCAGCAGGTTCAGATGGTTCAGATGGTTCAGATGGCTCTAAAGGCCAAAAAGGAGAAGTAGGCTCAACAGGAAGCACAGGCCCTACAGGTCCTGGAGGCTCAGCTGGGGATAAAGGTCAAAAAGGAGAAGTTGGATCTACGGGTCCTACCGGTCCTGGCGGTTCAGCAGGTTCAGATGGTTCAGATGGTTCAGACGGGTCTAAAGGACAAAAAGGAGAAGTAGGCTCAACAGGACCAGGGGGTAGTACAGGCCCAACTGGAGGTACAGGTCCTACGGGTCCTACAGGTCCTACCGGACCACAAGGTAATTTTGGTGGACAATCTTTTGAATATGCTTTCAGCACTACAACAACTAATGCGGACCCTGGAGCGGGAACCCTTAGACTAGATAATTCAACTCAGAATGGTGCTACAGGTATCTATATAGATGATGCTGATGCTGGTTCCAGTGATATTCAATCTTTCTTAAGAACAATAGATGATTCAACTTCTACTATTAAAGGGCATGTAAAAATTTCATTAAAAACAGATGCTAATAAATTTCTACTTTATACAATTTCAAGTTTATCAGAAGCAAGTGGATACTTTGATATAACAGTAAGTAATGTTGATAGTTCGGCAGCAAGCCCCTTTGGCAATGGCAATAATGTAGTAGTTACTTTTGCAAGAACGGGTGATGTTGGAGACACAGGACCAGCCGGCCCAACCGGCCCAACCGGTCCTACAGGACCAACAGGACCAACAGGACCAACAGGGCCAGGGGGATCAGACGGATCAGACGGTTCAAAAGGACAAAAAGGTGAAGTTGGATCAACTGGAGGAACAGGGCCTACTGGACCTACTGGACCCGCTGGTTCAGATGGTAGTGATGGTTCAGACGGTTCAAAAGGACAAAAAGGAGAAGTTGGATCTACAGGAGGAGCAGGACCTACTGGAGGAACAGGCCCAACGGGACCTACAGGTTCTAAAGGACAAAAAGGTGAGGTAGGAGCTAGTGGACCTACAGGTTCTACAGGACCTGCTGGTTCAGACGGGTCAGATGGATCAGACGGTTCAAAAGGACAAAAAGGAGAAGTTGGGTCTACGGGCCCAAGTGGCGGAACTGGACCAACCGGGGGCACAGGACCAACGGGACCTGCGGGTAGCGATGGTAGTGATGGTTCCGCAGGGGCCAAAGGACAAAAAGGACAAAAAGGAGCTACCGGTTCAACTGGTGGAACAGGTCCAACTGGACCAACTGGACCAGGCGGAAGCGATGGGTCAGATGGATCAGATGGTTCTAAAGGACAAAAAGGACAAAAAGGAGCTACTGGTTCAACTGGTGGAACGGGCCCAACTGGGCCTTCTGGTGGAACGGGCCCAACTGGGCCGACTGGGCCTTCTGGTGGAACTGGTCCTACAGGTGGAACAGGACCTACTGGACCGAGTGGTGATGATGGTTCGGACGGAAGTAAAGGACAAAAAGGTGCCCCAGGTTCAACAGGGGGTGGCGGACCTACAGGGCCAACCGGACCTACAGGACCGACGGGACCGACGGGACCTACAGGACCGACAGGGGCAGGGATAAGCACAAGTTCTAATACTCAATTAAACTCTTTAGGGGCAGGCACAGCAGCAAGTGGCACAGCAGGTGAAATTAGGGCAACTAATAATATTACTGCTTATTACTCTGATGAAAGATTAAAAGAATTTGAAGGGCCAATAGTAGATGCTCTTGAAAAAGTTTTACAACTTACAGGATATTACTTTAAAGAGAATGAATTAGCTCGTAGCTTAGGATATGACAACGACAAGCGTCAAGTAGGACTCAATGCTCAAGAAGTACAAAAAGTTCTCCCAGAAGTGGTTACAGAAGCTCCTATACATGGGGATTACTTAACTATTTGGTACGAAAAAGTTATTCCACTCTTAGTTGAAGCAATTAAAGAACTAGCAATAGATTCGCATACTCCAAAAGATTTATATGATCTAGAAGGGTATGAAGACCTTGACTCTAGAATAAGAAAACTAGAAGATAAATAAAACACAGGAGGTGTTATGAAAGCAATTTGGCAAATGTGGGCCGGCGAACTAGACCGCGCTACAGTTGAAGCAATAGTAAAAGAATGTGAAACCTATGAACCAGTCACAGCAAAGATTGGACATCAGAGTAACATGGAATCCAAGGAAGACTTAACCGTACGTAGATCTGAACTACGTTGGGTCTCTCCAAATTCTTCTCCTACAATTCAAAAAATAATTTGGGATTATATATCTAGTGCCAATAGAGCAGCTTTTGGACTTGATATTACAAACGTATGGGATATTCAATTTACTACATATAAAGGTACAGAAGAAGGACATTATAATTGGCACCATGACACTTTCTGGGGGAACCCTTCTAGTTATGACAGGAAGCTAAGTATAATAATTCAACTTTCTGATCCTTCAGAATATGAAGGGGGAGAGTTTGAACTTGAACCTCAGTATGAAGCCCCAGATAAAGACCTTCTAAAGAAACAAGGCACTATTTTAGTTTTCCCCTCCCCAATACGGCATAGGGTTTTACCTGTAACTAAAGGTATTCGTAAATCTTTAGTATCTTGGGTGGAGGGACCAAAATGGCGTTAAAAAAGTTTGTTATCAATTTAGAAAGACGGGAAGATAGACGGGACCATTTTATAGAAAATAACAACCTTTCTGTAGAATTCATAACAGCCGTAGATGGGGAGCTAGAGGACCTTTCAATGTATCCAACAAGAGAGGGATGGGTAGATCCTTTTCTTAATAGACCTATTCTTCCTACTGAAGTAGCCTGTTTCTTATCCCACAGAAAAGCTTGGGAGAAATGTGTAGAACTGGATGAACCAATTATAGTACTTGAAGATGACGCAATTATTAATGAAACTTGGGATGAAGAATATTATGAAAAAGTTATAGATAGTTGGGACTTCTTATACTTACAACGTAATGAAAATGAACCAGAAAGAACAAATAGAATAGACGATAGACTAGAAAGGCCTTGGTATCCCTACAATACTACTGCTTATGTAATACGACCTAAAGGAGCTAGGAAGTTATTAAAAACAGATATTCTATCGGGTATTATCCCTGTAGATGAGTACTTACCAGAGATGATACAAAAGCATTCTTTTAATGCTCTTGCTTTATCACAGGATGCTTGTAATCAAGCTAGTGTTGATATTTTACCATCAGACATAAGAGAGGCGAGTACTGTTCATGTAATAACGATAGGTACAGAGGAAAATAAACTTACCAAGCTAAGAAATTCAGCCCATGTCCAAGGTATTAAATACCTAAACATTGGAGAAAAAGTGCAATGGAATGGTACTGATATGACTGGCCCTGGGGGTGGAATGAAAATAAACCTCTTAAAGGCCCATATGGAGTATGAAGAACTTCCGGACACGGATATTGTACTCTTCACAGACGCGTACGACGTGTTTTATGCAGATACTCTACATACTATAAAAGAACGTTATAAAGGGTTTAACCACAAGGTTGTGTTTTCAGCGGAATCTGTTTGTTGGCCAGACGAAAGTATAGCTGAACAATTCCCTCCAACTAATACCCCTTACCGTTACCTTAATTCTGGAACTTTTATAGGAGAAGTAGGAGAACTAAAAAAAATATTAAGCCACTCAAATATAACAGACCAAGAAGATGACCAGCTTTTTTACCAAGAAGCTTATCTTGAAGGCCTTTATGATATTGTGTTAGATACTGAGGGTTACATTTTTCAAACACATGAACCTGGAATACAAGTTACAAATGGACAGTTAGATAATGGTATTTGCTGCCCTTGTATCTACCATGGAAATGGTGGGGCTGAGGCTAAAAAACATTTTGAAAACCTGTATCAAAAACTTTATCCAAATCAATCTTCTTTATTTATAGCTAACCTAGGAGAATATGAACTCCTCGAGAATGACATGCTTCTAGTAGATTTTATGACTATTTCTCAATGTGAAGACCTTATTAATATGGCCAATGCTAATGGGAATTGGAAAAGTTTAGATTATGATAAGTTTCCTGCACAAGAGATACGTTTAAAACAACTAGAACTTTGGGAAATGTTAGAATTTCACTGGCAAAAATATATTGCCCCAATCGCTGAAAAACATTGGAAGCCTTTATTAATGTATGGTTTAAGAGATGCTTTTATTCTTAAATATTCACCTGAAACACAGACTAAGTTATCTTTACATCATGATGCTTCCTACGTCACAGGGTCTGTTAAACTAAACGAAGGATATGAGGGGGGAGAACTAAGTTTCCCACGTCAAAACCTAAGTAATAAAGATATCCCTGTAGGTAAACTATTGTTATTTCCAGGGGCTGTAACCCACCCACATGAATGTTTAGAGTTAAAAAGTGGTACTAAGTATAGCTTGACCATATGGTCTCAGAGGTTCCCTAATGATACAATTTAGGAATGTTTACAGCTAAAAACCTTACAAGCGAAGAACTAAAAGAGCATTTAGATAATGGAGATATCTTTAATATGTATATGGCTTCTAAGCCTTATATAGATGGAGGTAATTTATCATACGCCTATTGGACAAAAGGTACAGTCTCAGACGCAGACTATAAAGCAGCAACGGATGAAGATAAGGCAAACTGGTGGTATAAACAATTTAACTATGCAGTTGTTTATAGGCTTAAAGAGGGATATTGTGTTACTGCTAGTTATGAAGATGGTTATTTATTAACCCTAGAAGAGTCCTTTTATGACAATTCTGATAGGTCTATTAATGAATGTAGAAGTTTAGTTAGGCCTAATACCTCTAATAGTAGAGAGTATGTTTTTAACGTAGAGTGGCAAAACGCTAGAGTTGAAGTGTGGAAAGAACTAGGGGCAATAAAAAAGAAAAGTTATACAGCAAAAGACGGCCCTATGACTGCAACTTTCAAGCGTGCTGAAATAGCTGGCTTACAACAACCTAATTCACTTATAGACTGGTCTACTTATACAGTTTCTGAGCTAACTAAAGAATATAAATATAGAACACCAGGGGGAGTTGTTGTTCCTACTGAAGATGGCAGTGCAGGAGGGGAAGAAGTACCAGACACATTAATAAATGAGTATACTGTTACTCATGATGTAATTGAGGTAGATTTTCTATGAGTAAACTAGTTTGGACAAATTTAAGCATGGATGGCATGCGTGATGTAATGAATAACAGTGGGGCTGTGGATGCTAGCACTTACCAAGACTATAGACCTAGAACTAATGGTACTACTGTAAATACTCATGGCACTAGTAATACAGCTACTTCACACTTTAGAGACTGGGCTAACTCCTACGAAGTAACAGGAGGAGATACTTCTTACAACTTTGAACAACAAATCACTAAAGAGACGGTAACCACTACCGTGTATATAAAAGGCTGGGGTACAGTGGGGGGTATGCAAGGGATGACTAATAATGGTACCACTACCCAAATTGGATCCCTTGACGATGGAGATACCTCATACACCACTTCTGCTTTAGCACTAAGTTCTTCTAACGCAAAGCCAAATGGTAGTGATTTTGATAGCAATAAGTGGCTCTCAGGAGCAACTTTTCAACAACTAGATGGGATAGTTGACACTTTTACTTTTAAAATAGCGTTTGAAGGGAGTGGATGTGATACAGGAGATACAGACTGGAGTAATGTTTATGTTAAAGGACACGCTGCGAGCGGAGACGATGGGGTAGGGTATAAATTTGCAAGGAATGTAGGTCTTCCTACTTTTTACTATAGTAGGCTTGTATACCAATGGAGTTGGTCTTCAGCGAGTGGTGGAACAGGTCCATCTGCTCTCATAGATGGGAACTTTACGGTTTCCTTCGACTAAGGTTATAATTAGGCATGGCTACGGCGAAAGAATCTATGGAAAAGATAGCAGCACATGAAAGAGAATGTGCTATCCGCTATGCGAACATAGAAAAAAGATTAGATAAAGGAGACGCTAAATTTGATGCTATGGACGCTAAGTTCACTAGGTATATTTTAGGTCTTTATATTCTAATTATTGCAGCTAGTGGCGTAGAAAGAATCTTTTCATAGGAGGGAAGAATGGCAAAAAAACCAATAAATATGGCTACGGATAGCCCACAACTTATCAATTTTGATGGTAAGTCTTACGATATAAGCACTCTTACGGACAGAGCTGCTGAATGTTTTAATATGTTAGTACGACTACAAACTGATTGGACTGAAGCTCAGTATGAGGTAAAAAAGGTAGAAACAGCCCAACAAAAAATTGTAGGGGACCTGAAAGTAATAATGGTTGAGGATAATATAAAACCTACAAAAGAGTCCGAGATTGTTACACAATGAATATAGAACAGTGTAAAGAAGACATAAAACGACATGAAGGTGAAGTTTTAGAGATATACGAAGATAGTTTAGGATATAAAACACTTGGTATTGGTCACCTATGTCAAAAAGGGGAACCAGAATACGTATTGGATATAGGAACTCCCGTGTCACAAGAAGTAGTAGATATGTACTTTGAACACGATTTTGAAAAACATTTAGAAGAAGCTGTTAAGGTGTTTGGGTCAGAAGATGGCTTTTATAATCTCCCTGAAGATATCCAACATGTACTAGTAAACATGTGTTTTAACCTAGGGGGCAATAGGCTTTCTAACTTTAAAAACATGTTAGAAGCTTGTAGAGAACATGATTGGGAGCGTATGGCTAGAGAAATGGAAGACTCTAGGTGGTTTAAACAAGTAGGAAGAAGGAGTCTAGAATTACAAACGACGGTTCTTAATAATGTATAATGAATAAATTATGGCATACTTCAAACTTATTACATTCGGAGGGCGTGCACCACGTTCTTCCCCTAGGCTTTTAAAGGAAAATTTTGCCCAGGTAGCGACAGATGTAGATCTTGAAAGTGGTCGTATTGTTCCTCTCAAGACTAATTCTGATGCTCTTACTCTAAGTAATAGTACTAGAAATAGTATTTTTAAATATACAGATGATCCAGTTCGTTGGCTTCAATTTGATGATGATGTAAATGTAGAGCTCGGCCCTATTGAAGGGGATACTAATAACACGGTATATTGGACCGGAGATGGTACTTACGCAAAAATGGGCCGTTCTTCTGATGTTATAGGAGGTTCAGTTTACCCTAACAATTCATATCGACTAGGAATCCCCGCACCTACAGCAGCGCCAACAGTAGCAGTAGTTGCTGAAACTAGTTTTGATGGCACAATAACTACTACAAACGAATCCGCTACTATTACGGTTACCACTTTATCTAGTGGTTCCCCCACAGCTCATAGTGCAGTTGTAGGGGAGTATGTAACTCTTGAAGGGTTTTCAACTACCGCAGGGATAACAGCTGAAAATATAAATGGTACATATAGAATAAAAACTGTACCTAGCACTAGTACTCTTACTGTAGAGCTAGCTGCTGCAGCTACAAGTGGTGCTACTTCAGGGAGTGTAGCGGACGGGGTAAAAGTTGGGGGGAAATCAGATGCCCAGCTCGATTATGAAACTTCCTATGTATATACCTTTGTTTCTGCCTATGGAGAGGAAGGGCCTCCTTCCCCAGCATCTAGCAATATAGAGACAGATGATAACCAATCAGTGGCCATTAGTGGTCTAGAAACTTCAGCTGGAAGTAGTGCAGGAAGGACTAATACTAACCTATCTAAAAAACGTATCTATAGATCAAATACAGGTTCAAATACTACAGCTTTTCAATTTGTTGCAGAGGTAAATTTAGCAGATGCAACTTATACAGATACTTCTAAGAATAAGGAATTAGCTGAAGTTATACCTTCTACATATTGGATAGGACCTCCTAATGAAGACACAAGTCTCTATCCAGATGGGCCTGTGAAAGGATTATGTGCAATGCCAGGGGGAATGTTTGCTGGGTTTACCGGTAAAAGAGTTTGTTTTTCTGAAGCTTACCAACCTCATGCTTGGCCTTCTAGTTATAGAGTAACAATAGAAGAAGAAATAGTAGGGGTCAAACCCACTTCAAGGGGTCTATTTGTAGCAACCAAAGGAACCCCATATCTTATAGTGGGTTATGATGCAGCTTCTCTAATGGGGGTTCGTACAGATTTAAGCCAAGCCTGTTTACAAAAACGTTCAATGGTAGATATGGGAGGAGTTGTATACTATGCAGGCCCAGATGGGTTAGTGGCGGTTTCTGAGGGAGGAGGACAGGTAATTACAGAAGCACTTATCTCCCCAACACAATGGCAGTCTGATTATTACCCTTCTACTATTACAGGTTTTCAATGGGAAGATAAATATGTAGGTTTTTTTGATAGGGGGAGTGGATCCCCTAGATATGGAGGGTTTATATTTGACCCAAGGCTTGTAAAAGATGGGAACACTACTAGGCTTTCAGATTCTGCTTTTATAGACTTAGATGCTAGTGCCCTTATACGTGGTGGTTTTACAGACCCAGATGATAATCAGTTATATATAATTATAGGAAACAAGATTGAAAAATTCCAAGGAGGGGGGTCTAACCTCACTTTTAATTGGAAATCAAAAGAAATTGCTCTTCCAAAGCCAACTAGTATGGGGTTTGCTAAAGTAGAGGCAGATACATATCCAGTACAAATAAAAATATATGGAGACGGGTCTGTTATATATGACGCTACTATTTCTACTTCTGGCAGTGCTTACGCTGTTACTGGTGCCACTCCTAGTTTTGGTGCTACTGCTATACAAGAGCCAATAGTTAGATTGCCAGCTAGTGTACATTCCACATTTGCTATAGAGGTTATTGGGGCCACTGTTGTTAATGAAATATGTATAGGGGAATCTATTGATGAATTAAGGGGAATCTAATGGCCGAGACTAAAGTTCCTTCTATTGTTAGACCCCCTTCTTCCTTAAGCCCTGAATTAAGAAGTACCTTAGCCTCTTTAACTGAAGCTTTAGAAATAAGATTAGGACGTCGAGGGGATCCAAAAGATAGAGCAATTACTCTTAGGGAGTTAATAGATAGCGGACTAGCTAAAGAAGTAGAAGCGGCAACGGCAATTGGCCAAAACCCTAAAGATTTTGTCCCACCTGATGAGGCCCCACCCGGAGATTTATCTGTCCCCCCTATTCCTCTAAGCTTATCTGCGTCGGGGGCTTTTACCCAAGTTATTCTAGACTGGGCACCTGCAGGGTATTCTAACCATGCTTATACTAAAATATATAGATCCGAAACAAATCAAATCGGAGGAGCTGTTTTACGCTCTACTACTCATTCTTCTGTTTATACAGATGAGGTAGGGTATAACAAGACATATTACTATTGGATTAGGTTTGTAAGTAGAGAAAATGTAATAGGCCCATACAACGCTACAGAAGGAGTAAGTGCTACTACTGCTGCTGATGTAGGAGCAGTGATGACAAGTCTTTCTGAGGAATTAAGTGGACTGCCTGGATACTCTACTCTAATTAGTACAACTGTACCGGGTCTAGTAACTGCTAATTCTACTAATATATTTAGACAAGACGCTGCCCCAACACAAAGAGCTGATGGTTCCGCACTACAAGCAATAGATATGTGGTATGACACTAACGATAACAATCAACTTTATATACGAAACTCAAGCAATAATGGATGGGAAGCGGCTCGTGATACACAGGCTATGACTAGCCTTTCTTCTTTAACTTCGACCGTTAATACTAAAACTAGAACTTTTGTCCAAGATGCTGTTCCTACTGCTACAAACGTCGGGGATATTTGGATAGATTCAAATGATAGTAATAAAATGTACACGGCACATTCTGCAACTGCAGACCAAGTAACTGCAGGGGAGTGGGTTTTGGCTACCTCTTCTGGCATCCCTGGAAGTGGTGGTTCTTATATTTTTGCCCAAGATGGTGTTCCTACTTCGTACAACGCTGGGGATCTGTGGTTTGACACGAACGATTCTAATAAACAATATTGGGCAGCTTCAGCTGGGGCAGATCAAGTTACTTCAGGGGAATGGGAGCTAGTTAGAGATGTTACTACCCAAGCTGCTGTAACCTCAGAAGCAAGTACACGTGCTAGTGAGACGGGAGCTAATGCTACTAGTATTACTGCGCTACAGGCTAAAGTAGGGAATGAATTTGGAGTTCGTATAAAAACTAACTCTAATAATACAGTTGGTATAGAAACAAGAACAAATAGCGGCTCGGATGCTACTGCCGCCCATGGTATTACTAGTGGTATGGTAACAGCAGGCGCCTTTATAACTTTAGTGGGGGCTTCGGCTACAGGGGGTATAACTGCAGCTAGACTAAATCAAACCTTTAGAATTGCGAGTAGGGTTAGTGATACTGAACTGACTATAACGGTTCCAGGAGATGCTGCAACAAGTACAACTGCATATTCTGCTTATACAAAAACAACGGATAATTTTATAGGTACAAGCGCAGGCATAGCACAATTAGCTAAGGTTACAGCAGATGCAGAAGGCAATGCTCAAGCTTCGTATGTTCTACAAGTAGCGGCTAATGGCTCTGTAGCAGGTATGGTTTTAGAAGCGAACGCGGACGGCGGTTCGGCATCCGCGGTCCAATTTCAAGCAGATAAGTTTGCAATATGGAATGACAGCAGTTCAAGTACTGCACCTTTTATCGTAAGCAGTAATGTTGTTTATATGAATAATGCGATGATTCAAAACGCTGCGATTGACACTGCTCAAATTGCAGATGCTGCTATAGAAACAGCTAAAATAAATGATGCTGCCATAACTACAGCTAAAATTGGTGATGCTCAAATAACTACAGCTAAAATTGGGGATGCCCAAATAACCACAGCTAAGATAGGTACTGCTCAGATAGACACTGCTCAAATTGCAGATGCGGCTATTGAAACAGCTAAGATTGAGGATGCTGCTGTTACAAATGCTAAGATTGATACTTTAGCGGCAAGTAAATTAACGGTACTAGATCAACTTATTTTACCTACTACCGGGTTTAAGAAAACAGGAACAGCGGTAGGGACCTTTTATAATAACTCAGGACGATACACTTATTTAGGGGATATAGGTACAGGGGCTGGTATTTACACTGGTTATATAAGAGCAGCAGGTGGGGATTACCCTGGATATGTAAAAACTATACATTTTATGGTAGCAGATAGCTCTCTTACTGTAGATGTTACGCAAACTAGTGGAGGTACTGACACTAACCCTATTGTAGACAATTCTACTATAACGTCTAAAGGGGGTATGCCAGCTACTTACTCCCAATACTGTAGTTATTCTAGCCCAACACTAGACAAGATGACCGGCATGGTAAGTGAAGGGCGTTTAGATTCTAACCAAGATACAACTAATATCCCTGTTACTTTTAGACATGTTCATAGTGGTACGGCAAAATTATATATGTATGGACAAGGGGATGGTGGGCCAGATGCTAGACAAGTTGAATTTGTAGAAGCACGATTTTATAAATTTGGGGTTAATGAACCTGCCCAGTTTACTTTTACAGATGTAACTGGAGCAAGCCTTAGTACTCTATACACCTCTAATACTATTACCTTATCTGGGTCTGGTTTTACTTCTGGCACTGCTACTTTTACTGGGACTAGTAGCTCTGGTAATGCTCAATATAAAATTAATAGTGGAGCTTGGACTAATGTGGGGACAGCTACTGTAGCTTCTGGTGACACGGTACAGGTAAGAACAACAAGTGATGCTGGGTATAGCGCTTCTGAATACGTTAAGTTAGAGATAGGCTCAATCAACGATATCTATACTGTAGTAACCGCAAGTGCTCCTCCAGGACCTCCAGGACCAGGCGGACCTCCAGGTGGAGGAGAGGATCCATAATGGCTGTACATACTTTTAATTTAACCTATGAGTTTGTTTCTATGCAGGGGGCACCTTTTAATAACTATACAGATCAAGTTATTAGTGAAGTTGTAGTTAATATAACAGGGGTGGACCAAGCAGATAACTCTAAGTCGCTTACTGTAACTGAGTATTTTTATTGGAGCCCTACTGACAGACTAGCAACAAAATCAGATGCTAATTGGACTAGCTTTAGAGACGTTACTCCTGCTGATATGGAAGGGTGGGTTAAAAACCTAGTAGATAATAGTGCTGAAATGCGGGCAGCTTTAAATATGCAACTTACCTGTAAGATATATGGCACTACAGAAGCAGATGCATAAATTAAACATTAATGGTATATTTATAACATGAAAACTAAAAAACTAAGCCCATGGGCTGATGCGAAAGCAATACTAAAAGGTGAATATGGCAAGAAAAAGACCGCCAAAAGCAAAACTAAGTAAGAGGCAAGAGGCTTCTATAAACAAGTTTGAGAAACACCACGGTGTTGCGAAGGCAACATACCTTAAACGTATGATGATGTTAGGGCATGGCGCTAGGGTAGCAAAAAAGAAAGCTAAAGGAATTAACTTATGAGTAAAATTCTTAAAAATACTAAAAAGAAAACTGGAGGTGCAAAAGGCAAATCTTCAAAAGTATATAGAAAAGCAGGAAAAGCGGGTGCTAAGGCGCTGCTAGCTGCTGGTGTAAAATCAGGTAGTACAGGCTCCATTCGAAAAAAACCTGGCAAGAAGGCTTCCCCATGGCTAACTACGGCGAAATCCCGAAATAAACGTAAGCATGGAATTAACCAATAAAATGAGTACTTCAAGTAAAAAGAAAACTGAAAAGAAGAACGACGCTGTTGGGCATAAGGATAATAACATAGAAAAAGTAAACACTATAGTGTATGCACCTAAAGGCCCACCTGAAAAACCTGGAGCGCAAATGCCGCAACATCCGAAGGCTCCATCACAACCACCTAAAAAACCTGGAGCGCAACTAGAAAGAATACCGAAGGGTTCAAAATGGTATAAAGCAAAAAAGGCGAAGAAATAATGTACGAGTATAAATGTAACATAACCAGGGTTGTAGATGGCGATACAGTAGACGCTGAAATAGACTTAGGTTTTGATATAGTTTATAAATCCCGTGTCAGACTATACGGAATCGACACACCAGAATCACGAACAAGAGACTTAGATGAAAAAGCTAGAGGTAAACTAGCTGGAAAATATTTGTCAGATGCAATTTTGCATGCAGATGATTTACTTATACAAACCAAATTAGACAAGAAAGGAAAGTTCGGTAGGGTTTTAGGCGTTATTGTTGCAGATGGCGTAGACCTAAACCAAGCAATGATCGATAATTACTTAGCTGTTGCCTACACAGGCCAAAGCAAAGATGACATCGAAGCACAACATTTAGCAAACAAGGAGGAGCTGTTAAAGCTTGGAAAATATGAAGAAGTTACTGGGTAACATAATCGGGAGCGTAGCTCCAACATTAGGTACTGCTCTAGGCGGGCCTTTAGGTGGTATGGCAGGAGATGTCATATCAAAAATTTTAGGGGTAGATAACAACCCTGCATCATTAGAAAAAGCTATTGCAACTGCCACACCTGAGCAGTTAATGGAAATAAAGAAAGCTGAAAAAGACTTTGAGGCTAAGATGAAAGAGCTTGATGTAGATTTGTACAAGTTAGAGACCCAGGAGAAACAAGATGCACGAAAAACCTTTTCAAAGGATTGGACAGCAAGAATTATCGGTATTGCTATGGTGGGTGGCTTTCTTGGTTATATATTTTTAGTTACACTTCAACCACCAGAGCAAAACAGTGAGGCCCTGATCAATCTTGTCCTAGGGTATCTAGGCGGACTTGCTAGCGCAGTCATATCCTTTTATTTTGGGGCCTCACACTCTAACGATAAGTAATGAATGATATCGTTACTATAATCCAACAAGTTGGGTTTCCTATAGCTGCTGCGTTAGGTTTAGGGTGGTTTATCTATAAGCTTATTATGCGTATTGTAGATGGCATGGAGACTAAACTTGATATTGTAGATGACAAAGTAGCTCAACAAATAAGTGCGATAGAAGAAAGACTGGGCACAAAACTTGATTCACAGCATGGTATACTGGTAGCATTAATAGATAGGATACGTAGTTTGGATAATGAAATCATTAGACAGGATACGTTAATTAAAACTATTTTAGGTGTGCCCCAGCTGATTGACAGCAATAAAATAGCTAAAGCAGATAGGGATGACCAGAGGAAAGACTAATGAGAGAAATAACAGGAATAATGTTTTTAGTAATGGTCCTAAGTGTTGTGGCCATTAACGTAAATGCAGATGAAATGGTGCACAAGTTCAAAAGCCCTAGTTTTAGTGGGGTGGGAACTTCTTCACACTATTTAACTATTGAAAATCAAGAGTTCAATAGGAAAGAAGCTCTTAAAGCTGAGCTGAAAGCCTATAAAGAACAACTAAAACGGGACGCTGAAAATACTACCCTAGCAAGGTTTATTCGTAACCTTGAGTCTAGGATTTATGCACAGTTATCTAGACAGCTAGTAGACGCTCTATTTGGAGATACTCCTTCTACTAGTGGGATAATAGAATTGATGGGGAACATCATTGAGTATTCCGTTAGTGAAGATGGATTATCTATAACTTTAAAAATAACGGACCCAGATGGTAATGTTACGGAAATTACAGTTCCTATCGGTTCTTTTACTTTCTAGCTGTACATCGCTTCTATTCGATCCGATAGAAAATAATATAGCTCCGATACGACACATTGAATCAGCTAGTGTTGATGAACTAGTTATAACTGATTTGGCCAGTTGTCGTGCACCGGTAAGGAAACCTACAGTAGCCGTGTACGGAACGGCTTTTACTGATCAAACTGGCCAGAGGCTAAGTAATTCTATGTATGCAAGCTTCTCTACCGCAGTTACACAACAACCTAGCGCGTACGTGTTAAAAGCCCTCAAGGATGCATGCAAAGATAATGGGGGGTTTTTTGTTGTAGTAGAACGTATAGGCCTCGATAATCTGACTAAAGAGCGCCAAATTATTCGTAGTGGTAGAGAAGTAAACAATGATAATACTGACCTTGGGACCCTTCTCTTTGCCTCCCTCTTAATAGAAGGTTCGGTCGTGTCGTACGAAGCCAACGAGACCAGTGGTGGCGCGGGGGCTAGGTATCTTGGGATTGGTATGTCTAAAGCATATCGAACTGATACTCTTACCATTCAACTACGTTTAATCTCTGTAGCCTCTGGGCGAGTTTTAGTAGAAAAATTAGTAACTAAGACAGTTCTTAGTGTATCATTAACAGATGACGTGTTTCGTTTTGTCGAGCAAGGCACAGAACTTGTAGAGATAGAAAGCGGAGTAGTGAGGAATGAGTCCGGAGGTCTCGCTTTACGCTCAGCCATCGAAACCGCCGTATTAGAAATAATCAAGGAGGGTGAACAAGCTGGATATTGGAGTTACGAATGAAAAAAATAATACCACTCTTTTTGTTAGTTGGGTTTTTGTATGCAGATAATGAGATCTATATAGATCAGTCTGGAAACAACGCTAATATAGACCTAGAGCAGTTAGGTTCTTCCAACATTATTGGTGGAACAGATGCTGTTGCAGGTACTATGACGGCTCTTGACCTAGATGGCTTAAATCTTATTTTAGATATAAACCAAATAGGTAGCTCAAACCAATTCTTAGGTGATATCTTAGGTGATAACATTACAGGATTCTTTGAGTTTGATGGAGATAGCAACATATTTGATATACAAGTTGACCCAAATAATACTTACGGAGCGGATTCAGGCGACTTCAATGTAGATGTAACAGGTTCAAGTAATGATTTTGATTTGAATATTGGTACAACTGCTTTAGCTTCAACACTTGATTTAGATTGGATCATTAATGGTGATTCCAACGAGTTTGATTTTGATATTAACTATGACACAGGGACTAGCTATGTTGATGTGGATGGAGATTCAAACTCAATAACATTTGATGGAAGCGGATATGCAGATGGGTATTTTTATCTCGATCAGACAGGTAATAGCAGGACTTTTAATATTACTCAGTCATCTACATTGGCGAGCGATTGGCTTAAGATTATCTCTAGTGGCAACAATGGTACTGTGTGCGTCATTCAAAATGACGGCGGCACAAGCACCGGTTGCTAACATTGGGGATATATCTGAACTAACTGGAACTGCACAAGTAATAAGAGATCAACCCTATGGGGCTGAGCTGGATTTTGATATCCGGCAAATGGACGATGTCCGAACTACAGCCGGTCGTGTAGCTATAACCTTCCTGGACGATTCTATTGTACGGCTAACTGAGCACTCAAAGCTCGTTATAACTGAATATATTTATGACCCTAATCCCTCTAAAGGGAAGATGACCCTTAGGTTTGCTAATGGCACAGCTAGGTTTATAAGTAGTAAATTAGGAAAAATTGATAAAAAGAATATTAAACTCTCCACTCCTACTGCCGATATTACTATTCGAGGCACAGATTTCACCTGTACGGTTGATGAGTTGGGGCGTTCTCTCATTATTTTATTACCTGACGCTAATGGTTTATCTAGTGGGGAAATCGTTGTGGCTACAGCTGCCGGCAATGTTATCCTCAATAAACCATACGAAGCTACCACTGTTTCTGTTTGGGAAAGCACACCCTCCAGCCCAGTAATATTGGACCTTACACTAGATGTTATTGATAACATGCTTATAGTAAGCCCACCAGATGAACAAGAGTTATCCACAGATTCATCCACAACGTCCGTAGCAGATAGCGGGGCAATTTTAGATATAGATTATTTAGAATTTAATGAACTAGAGAAAGACTACCTAGAAGAAGATGCTTTAGAGTTTTCAGAGCTTGATATTAATTATTTAGACGTTAACTTCTTCGAAGACCTCCTTGCGATTATAGATGAGATTGACCAATTAGCATCGGACAACCTGGCTACCGGGACTCTCGTACAAGGCACGAGCATAGGACAGGACTTAGAAACACAAATTATTACCATACTACAAGGGGAGCAGATTGCCTTCCAAAGAAAGGTTACGCAGAACGCGCAATTGACCGTGGACGCCTCACAAGGGTACACTATAATCTTGATACAGGATGGTAAATACCAACAAATATTAGTTAATGGTGGGGGCAACTCAACTATTACAATTACACAAGGATCAGGATGAAGAAATGGCTGTCGTTACTTAGCATACCAATACTATGCTTACCTTTATTATTTAATTTCCAGGCACTAGAAGTACTTAAGTTAAAAGTATTTGATGCTCTCGTACAAACACCAGATCCTACTGGGTACTTTGTAACGTTAGATATAACAGAAGAAGATGTGGCAGAAGCAGGTGGGTGGCCTTTCCCCCGCCAGGACCTTGCACGAATTCATAACGAGCTTATGGATGCAGGAGCAATGGGTGTAGGTTGGGTTGTAGCTTTTCCACAAGAAGATAGATTTGGCGGAGATGAAGAGTTTCGTGCAGCTTTGCTGGGCACGCCAAGTGTACTGGCTATGTTTGAAAGTAATAGTGGCATTATGCCACCAACAGTTGGGACAGTTGTTTTAGGAGAGGGTGCGGACGGTATCCTGGCATCGGGGGTGATTGGTAACACGAATGTATTAAGTGAAGCAGCTAATGAAGGGATTGCTGTAGCAAGGGTTGATATAGATAATTTAGTAAGAAGACTTCCTTTGCTTATGCAAACGGACACAGGATGGGTTCCAGCTTATGGTACGGAAGTACTAAAAATATTATCAGCTACAGATACTTATATTATTCGGACAGAACAAAATCAAATAGCCGCTATAAAAGTACCAAACTTTAAAGAAATAGAGACAGATGAGCTAGGTAGAAAATGGGTATCTTGGGTTGATACTCCGAGCACTACTCTGGATGAGATGAATGTACGTGATAAGTTTGTGTTTGTAGGAGTGAGCGCAAAAGGGGTGATGCCCCAAATAGCCACGCCAGTTGGTTTATTGTATCCGCATGAAGTACAAGCCTCTCTAGCTGAGAGTTTATTTTTTGATTCACCTCAAATTCCTGCAGCAAGTATATTATATGAATTAGTTATACTTATTGGTGTTCTACTATTAGGCGTAGTTATAATTCGTACATTACCCGTAGCGGGCACTATTGTAGGGATCGTGGGCCTTGGTTCGTTGACCGCGGTCGGTGGTTGGTATCTTATTACTTCAAATATTCTTATTGACGTAAGTTATAGCCTATTATCACTAATACTTATATCTGTACAAGAATTCTGGTTACGCTTTGGGGAACAATACAAGTTAAGACAACAGATTAAAAAACAGTTCGAACATTACCTGGACCCTGGACAAGTTGCACGACTACAAAAAGACCCAAGTTTACTTAAGCTAGGAGGGGAGAAACGTACTTGTACATTCCTGTTCACTGACGTCAGGGGGTTTACAAACCTGTCCGAGAAGTTAGATCCAGAACAAGTCACTGAAATAATGAATAAAGCTCTTACTGTGCAAGTTGAGTGTATACAAAAACATGGCGGTATGGTTGATAAGTTCATAGGAGACGCGTGTATGGCGATATTTAATGCTCCTTTAAATCTAGACAACCACGAACAACGTGCTGTGGCATGTGCTCAGGATATGCGTACGGCAATGGAGGAACTCCAGGACAAATTGCCCGAACCGATAGCAATAGGGATAGGTGTTAATACAGGTGAAGCTGTAGTAGGCAATATGGGAAGTGATACAAGATTTGATTTCAGTGCGATAGGAGATGCTGTGAATACAGCGGCACGATTAGAGAGTGCAACGAAAGAAGCAAAGGTAGATATTTTAATTGGGGAAAGCACATACAAAAAAATACCACCGAAGGTGGGCGTGAAGTTTGTACGAAACATGTATGTTAAAGGTAAGAAAAAAGCCTTAAAGGTGTATACTGTTTAACTATGGCTAGAAATTACAGACAAGAATACGATAGATATCAAGGTAGTCCAGCACAAAAGAAAAGACGAGCAATGAGAAACAAAGCACGTCGTCAAGCAATGAGAGATGGGCGTGTACGAAAAGGGGACGGACGTGATGTTCATCATCGAAATGGTAACCCAATGGATTCAAGTCCAGATAATTTACAAATACGTAGTGCTTCTTCTAACCGATCTTATGCTAGAAATAAGAAGGCAGGCAAAAAATCTAAGTACGCCTAAAAATGGCCTTTATAAAGGGCGGCAGAGCTCTTTTCTGCTACTAAGGCATACTATTAGTCCAAAAATACTAAAAAGCGCTTGGTGGCTCTGTACGGGCGTCTGACGAAGTTTCTTCTTTTTCGAGCGTTTTTATTAGTCTTTTTAGGTACCATTCAGCTTTTAGTAAGTCTTGAAGGCCTTTTTTGTTTTCATAACGCCAAACATACTTTTGAATATTACCTTTTAGGTAACCTTCAAAGGCATCCGAAGTCATACTTTCTTCAATTGCATCAATACATTCTATATTTCCACTATTGTAATGTGGGGGTGAGTTTACATAATCAGTCATTTTTTTCTCCTAGACAAAAATTAGTTAATACTTTTATAAATACTTTAAAAGGTATAGCTTCCTTATTAAATTGTTCTACCGTTATATGCGAAAGTGAAAAGTCTTCGGTTATGTACACTTGATTCCCAGATGCAAATACTACGTACGTAAAGACTCCATGATCTTTTTGGCGAGTAAGCCAAATGCGCTGCTGTTCAGATAAGTTAATTTTAATCTTAGAGCTAAGCTTTGCAGGCAAGTCTTCTTTGTACTTGTATTCGATCCAACAATGATTGGCTGGACCTGAGTAGTAAGTATCCGAAACACCTCCGTGGTAAGGATCATTGATCTTCCACTTATAAACTTCTTTAGGAAGTTGTTTATGGACTTTATTTATGAACTCCTTTTCGCGCACATAGAAAGTATAACACTAGTCCGTACATAGATGCGACAGTATATGTCGCACCTGTACGAACACTAATTCCTATATATCGAATTTAATTAATTAAGTTAGGAACTAGTTTTACTAGCAAAGCTTCTTTGAAAAAAAGCTTTAGCTGAGTTATATGCTTCTTCCTTAAGCCAACCAACATTCTTTACAGAAATATTCATGAATTTCTGTCCAGCTCTATTAGCTGTCTGTACAGAAGCAAGCTTCCATAGAGATGCAAAACGATCTCCACCCAACTTCATAATTTGAGTATTCCACTCACGTGAAACTCTTAACTTAGAAGATGAGCAATCAAACAAGAAAGGAATATCAGCGATTTCCCCAGTCTTTTCATCAACTCTTAATAGAGTATGAGTCTGAGTCTGTGTGATTTCATGGTCATCAACAACTTTACCTGCGTCTTTCAGTGCTGTAATAGCGTCTGATTCTGTAGGATAGCTGCCAACTAGACCTCCACCTTTCTCTCTTTTTACCCAAACTACGAATTCTTCTCTAAAATGGACATTAACCACATAAAGTTCCTTTCCATAGTTTTCATGTGTCACAGTGTTTATGAAGTCACCAACTTTGGCTCCTTCAATATATTCACTATGATTTTCATCCACTTCATTAGACAACTGTTGAAGCTGTTTAATTCGTGGCGTTTGTAAATGGTCTGAGGTAACATTTTCATTACCTAAACCACTGCCTTGTTTAACATGAGCAGGCAGCTCAGTAGCGACGATACTAATATCATTAGTCATAGAACGTTCTCCTTTTTTCATCGTTAATATTAAAGCGACCTAAAATTAATTCGGGTCAGCTCAGTACTCTTTACTCCAGGAATATCAACCCCCATAGCAATGAGTTCTCTATATGCAGTCGCAGACATTCGCTTCTGCATAAGTTCAAATTGTCCAGTCTCCTTTAAGTATTCAAAAAATTGATCCCAATCTTCTACAGTTGGTACAACTTCTGCTTTTAAAGAAAGCGTACAGACATCATTTGATACTTTATCAATCCCTTCTTGCTGTAATTTAATAGCAATCTGAGATTCAAGTTCTCGTTGTTTCATTTTTAGATCTTTTTCTTGTGCTTGCACATCCCTAATAATGGCACGTGTAGCATGAAGTTCAGTTAAAAGATCACTAGTTTTTATTTCAATTGACTGTTGGTCCATTTTTTTCCTCCTTTTTTCGGTTAAATGTTTCAATAATCATATCTTCAGCGCCTTCATTATCTGGAGCGCATTCATAAGATTGTTCCATAAAATAATCAAGAGCTACATGAATAGTATGAGCAACTGGTAGTTTAGTTAAAGCAGCAAGAGCCATAACTCCATGTAAAGCACTATAAAGTGCGTCATGTGCTATTTCTTCTTGTGTTAAATCTGTATCACAAGAATCGCATTTAATTTCTTTAGTCATTTTTTTCCTCCATTATTTTTATACGCAATCCACTAGTGGAAAAGGAATGTTTTCTACTAGTGTAATGCAAAGGTATAGATAGATAATCACCTGTAAAGCTTCTGTCTTTATAGTCTTCTCCAATAAATCTAATATCTATTGAAGTTGATTGTAATAAGTCTTCTAAACTTTGTTCAGTATCATAAGGAATAATTTCATTTATGTACTTAATTGCGTCTAGTTGTATATACCTTTCATACATAGATTGAACTGGTATATTTTTATTTGGCCTATCTAAATTAGGATTGGTCTGCAATCCCACAATAAGATAATCACAATGTTTTTTTGTTTCTTTAAACATAACTACATGCCCAGCATGCAATAAATCAAAAGCTCCACATGTAAACCCTATTTTCATTTTTATCTTATCTCCGTAAGAATATTTAATAAGTTTTCCATTTTTCCTAATTTACCGTTTAGCTTTTTATATACGTGCGGTTCCCAGGTATCCCTAGCTTGTATAAGTATAGTTTCGGTTTTTTCTGTTTGACCTGCTCTATAAATACGTTGATTAAATTGTTGAAAATGTTCAGCGTTATATGTAGGTGAACACCAAATAGTGGTTGTTGCTTTCGTTAAAGTTAAACCATGTGAAGCAGACTGGGGATGGCAAAATAGAACACGAAAATGTCCTGCTTGAAATCGTGCGACTATATCTTTTCTCTTCTCAGCAGGGACCGAACCATCGATAACTTCGTACGAAATTCCCTCTTTTTCAGCAAGTGCGCATAAGGCTTCTCTTTCATGTTTCCAATTAAAGGCTACCAGGGAATGTGCACGTTGTGAAACAAGAGTCATTACAATGTCATACCTTTCTTGGTGGATGAAGTTAACATTGCTTTCCTCGTCGTACACTGCCCCGGTAACAAGCTGTAGCAGCTTTTTAACTCGTGCTCCAGCATTAACTGCGTTAACAGTACCAGATTTTGTATATAAAACTGATTCGTCTGCAAGAAGCTCGTACTGTTTTTGTACTTTAGGAGTTAAGCTAGTATTTACTGTTCGTACAATATTATCTGGTAGATCTATACATTCAGATAATGCATAACGTATAGAAATATCAGAGAGTTTATTAGCTACAGCTTCTTCTATACCTGGTTTATCAATCCATTCATTTGCAAACCCATTAAACTTAGGTGTGCATACTTGATGACGAAATGAATAAAAACGTGTACCGAGACGAGCCCCGCCGTCCACTAGGAACACGGGGTGCCAGATATCTAGAATAGTATTACTATTAGGAGTACCAGACATGGCAACCCTATTAGTAAAGCATGGGATAATTTGTTTAAGATTTTTGGATCTTTTTGCTTCTCTATTTTTAAAAGCGGTAAACTCGTCAATGACGATTGTAGTAAACCCACTAAGTAAGTGTGGATTTTTTTGTAAAAAGTTAACGGCTTCGAAATTAGTAATGACCATTTCGATTTGATCATCTTCAAATATTTGTTTTCTGTTTTTGGCATAAGCTACTCCATATTTAATACCAGGTTGAAACTTGTTTATGTCTTCAACCCACGCCGCTTCTAAGATAGAAAGTGGCGCTAAGACTAATGTCTTACCTCCAAGTATAGCATGTGCGTCTAAGACTGCACGTGTTTTACCAGTACCTGGGTCAGATGTTACTAAACATCTAGGGTTAGATACAATGAAATCTGTGGTTGTTTGTTGATGCGCATAAGGCGCAGGGATGCTATTCATCTCGTTCATGTTTCATTCTCCGTCGATCAGTATTTTGTGTTATTTGTTTTAAATACTGATATAAGTATTATACTACTTTATAGCCCATTCACAATAAGGATCAGGGCCTTTTCCATATGAACACCATTTACATGCATATGTACTTGGGTTCGGTGGAAATTTAGTAGCAGTAGTCATATTTATAGCTCGATCATGTAGTTTAGGCATAAATACCATAGCTTCATCTCGCGTATAGACTTGCTCCATTGTAGTACCATGGTCTAAATACCATAATTCTGTTTTTGCTATTTCTAAATCTGGATATCTGAAAAAACTACCAATTGCGTAAATAAGTGCTTGTTGGCTGTGAGCAATTTCATTACCGAATTGCTTACCAGTTTTATAATCAATGACTCTTGCTGAAGTTTCTGTTTCATTAACAAAAGCATCTAATTTTATTCGTCCCCAAACCCCAGGCTCCATCCATCCGCACGGCTCCCAATCTCGTGTAAAACCCCATTCACCTTCAAGTTCTACTTTTGCTTCTTCGTACAAGTCCTTCAGTTCCTGGAACTTGTCTGTAAATTTACTTAAAGTTTGGGGCAAGTCACCTAAAGTACCATCTACATAATGTTCAGCTTCGTTGTGGATCTCCGTTCCACGGGCTGCGGCTGGTCCGAAGTCTTCAGGGACCTTTTTGACTTTAGCTATATAAGAACGATATGCACAAGATTCGTAGGTTTTTAAGGCCGAATAGCTCCAAGCTGGAATTAATCCCAGTTCTAGATCCTCCGTGACCTCAACCGTTGAGATTAGGTCTGGACGATTGGGTTGTGTCAGATTCTCCATTATCTAATAGTATTAAATCCCTTTCGTCAAAATGTTCACTTATTAGTTCTTTACGGACATTATTGTCTAATTTCCATGTTAAGACAACCCCTCTAGGGATACCAGCTGAACGGTCTTTACTAATACGCTTACGCGCTGTCTTAATATTTAAACGTGTCATACGTTTAGAAAAATCTCTTTGAGATAGTGTATTTCTGCTATCAGTCATAACGTCATATACAACTTTAAAATGAGATAAAGGTATGATTGTTTCATGTCCCATAGTCGCTATCCATTCTTTTACATATCTTTGTGCCGTGCTAATTCCGCCAGCATCAAAAGTATTTGTAAGAGGTATATCTAATATCTCTGTAAAATATTCAAGATTTCTTATACGTATTGCATTTGCAAATTCTTCAAGTATAGACATAGATACTTCTTTCATTTCTTTCTTCGCGTCATTTTCTAGAGCTGTATGAGCCATACGTGCATCTACTTTAAACTTCTCTAATACACCAGATATAATATATAACTCTTTTTCAAGTGCGGATAAATTCTCCAAGAGTTCTGGGTGTACTTGTTCAATCTTTTGTTCTTGTCTAGGGGCTACATTATATCTTCTATCTGAATCTTCAATTTTTACTGCGTCTGCTCTATTAGTTAAGAAGATAAAGTTCGTAAAAGATGGCAGCTCTATTTGGTTTGTACGCATAGCTCTAATAGTTAAAGTAGGCTCTGTAATTTGGTGCTTTAATTTATCGGCCATTTTACCTACATGTCCTGAGTCTGCCATACGAAACTCATCAACTATAAGGAAAAGGGCTGTTCGCATATACAAATTAAACTGTTCTTCTATGTTTTCTAATGAACGCATAGGAGTTTGCAGTTCTCCAAATAAGGGTTTTAGAACTTTGTGAACAAACAACCCTTTACCAGTACCTGGTATACCTGTAAAAATCCATGCTGTCATAGCTTTACGTTTATTTTGATAAATATAAGCTAACCAATTTATAAAATGCTCAAACTCTGGTTTACCATTTCCAAGTATATGCATAACTAATTTATGAAAATTCGGTGCAACTTTCTGGATCTGAATGGCCTCACCGTACGAAAGTTCTTTTACATTCTTTTCTGCCTGCAGCATATAAGATGTACGACGAAACAAGTTTACGTAGTAAGGGACCTCATCCAGTTGTACGCCTTTATCAGAAGAAGGATCAAAAATGACCCTGGCATCAGGAACAAAATCCATACTAGGACGCCCATGTGATTTGAGAAAGTCGTTGACTGAGCTTTTGTTTGTTGGTGTGAGAGGATATTCATCACTAAATTGTTGTTTTGTTTCATCAAATACTCCGTTGTAATATGTGTCTGTGTAAAAATCTCTAAGTACTAAAGGTTTCTTTTTAGTATCTGCATCTATTTTGTCTGCAAATATTTCAAAAATACTTTTATAAAAATCTGGATCTGCTTTTTCTATTTCCCATACAGGTTCACCCTTAAAATTAAACATGTAATGGGGGTTAGTGAGTAAAAAATAATATGCTCCACTGTCTCCCCCATTAACATTACAGTTAACAAAAGGTTCGGACACCCGTGAGATCTGGATAGTCATCTTGTCTGGGTTTTGTAGTACTTCTTGCATTTCACCAGAAACGTTGACCGTAGATACCTTTCCTGTTTTCTTAGGAAGATTATTTTTCTTTCTTAAGTTATCTTTAATATGTAAACCTAGAGAGTGAACTTTCTCTGGATTTACGCCAATTAAAGATGAGGAGATTTCCAAGATTGGCGAACCACGGTCAACTTTAATAAATCTACCTTTCGGATAGGGATCTTCTACACCATCAAATTTAGGTGGTGCTATGTATATTAATTTACTGTTATCTGCAACTGATGGGTCTAATATGTACGAAAGACTTTGGCCATTTGCTGACAATGTAATTTGTTCTGCAAGGAATTCACTTTGGTAATTAAGCATACGTAGGTAGTCCTTTAGAGTCTTCGGATGTACGGGCATGTCCATAAGAAAGAACAGATGCATAGACACCTGTCCTTTCTTTATACCTAAGGATGCGCTTGCTTGCGCTATATATGAAACATTATGAAATACTTCAGGTAGTTGAAGCACGATTTTATCGGCCATGGCCTGAAGATCCTCTCCTGGAATTGTACGGAGACCATCTATATCAAGGACTAATAACTCAGTAGTTGCATTTCTATCGGACATAAATGCCCTAGGTTCATCTTGTAGGGGCTGCTTTAGTCCCCCTTTGTGTAAACATGCACCGGCTTCTGCTTGTTCTGTAAGTAATTTATATAGTTTATTAAGACCTTTTTTATCTGGAGTTATATCAAAATGGCTAGAAGTGAAGTTTTTAATTAAAGGATATGGCTTTGTACCATCTGCTGTAATCTCTTTGCTAAGCCTTTTCTTAGCAGATAAAAATACTACTTCCATTATTCCTCCTTATTAATTTTAGCATTAAACACTTCTTCTCTGTCGATTTTAATATTAGAACTTGCTTCAAATCCTAACTTTACTTGACTAGTTGATATATCAGTTACGGTTACTACACAGACTACTTCAGCCCCATCATGTACGTAAACCTTATTACCTTTTTTTCTTGTAAGTATTAAATTTTTATTTGTCATATACTTGACTAATTCCACCTTCTGCATCAAGCGGTAAATCTGAACACCATTCTGGTGGAGTACGCATGATATCTATTATTTGTTCCATTGTAGCATCTGAATCAACATCAGAGCCAATAGCTATTATTTCATCGTGAACCTGCATTACAATGTCTACCTGTGGTAGTGTTTGTATGTCTAACATTTGATCGGTTATAACCAGCCTAGCTAAGGCTTGTACGACATTCTCTGTAACTCGAGGTCCATGTGTACGTATGTAAGCTTTTTCAGTTGAATAAATAAACTCTCCTCTATCGTAGTTTAAATTAGGATAATTAAGAGCCATACCATTAGGTAATTCTAAGGCACGAGAGTTTATCTTTAATGGACCATACATATTTCCTATAGATCTAGGATTAATCATCTGAAATAAACAGTCTTTCATACCTGACCAGAGTAATGGTATGTTTGGATACATTCCTCTATATTGCATAACAATATTTTGTGCAACGCTGTCGGACACATCTACCGATGGGGATCCTGTCTTCAGTGTGGCTTGGAACTTAACATGTCCCATGCCGTACCCCAGCCCCAGGATCGCTGTTTTACCGACATATCTTTCTAATTTATTCTCTTTCGTAATCGTGCGACCATATATCTGAGATGCAAATTCACAGTACACATCACGTCCTGTAGCAAATGCGTCAAGTAAATCAGCTTCTTTAGCTAACCAAGCAAGCATTCGAGCTTCAATATTAGATAAGTCCGCAATAAATAACTTCTGTCCTTCAGGGGCCATAAGTGCCGTACGTAATTTTGAACCCCGGGGGAGGTTTTGTAAGTTAATTTTATCAGCACCCCCGAAGCGTCCTGTGTGTGCCGCATAATAACGCAGCGGGACACTAAAGGTACCGTCAGGATTAGTTGAGTCTATAAATCGCTGAGCTCTGGTTTCTTCTATACGAGACTTAACAAACTCTCTAGCTTCCCATATGTTGTTATGTTCTGGATACATGTTACACATCTGAAGGTAACCCGGGTCATTTTTACCGAAAGCAGGTATCATTTGTCCAGTAGTAGGGCTCTTTTTAGTAGGCACAACTATATCTAAAGATTCTAAATATTCTTTAAACTTAACTTGTGAAGCTAAAACTTCTCGTGTAATGCCGGAGTCCTGGATAGCTTTTTGTGTTCGAGCTACCATTTCTTCTTTATAAGCGGACAATAGACCACGGTCCAACATTAATCTAGGTTCAACAAACATTCGTACGGTAAGATCGATGAGATCTAACTCTTTGTCCGGGTAGTTGGTCATATATCTTTGGAATAATGCGTACGTCAAGTCCACGTCCTGGATACAATACCCACCGATCTGTGCGTCAAGCTCAGGATCTAAATCTCGCACGCCTTTAGCATTAACAAGTTCCTCTCCTTTACGCATAGTTTCATCGTTAGGAAATTCACGTTTCACACAGTTCTTTAGAGCTGCAGACATGTTCGGGTACAAACCACGACTCATTGCCGCTGTATCATAATAATACGCTGGTTTATACCCGAAGTATTGTGTAAGAATATAAGCGTCAAATAATGTATTATGGCAAACCAGGGCTGTATTATCCCAATCGATTTGCTCTAAAATGGCCGGGGTTTCTTCCTCGTTATACCATTCGGTTTCATTATCTTCTACCTTTATTCCTACGCCCCACACTTTAAAATCTGAGTGATTTACGTATTGCACTGTAGACATTTTTGTCAAAGAAAGCTGTACGTCATAGTAAGTTTCAAAATCAAGATAAATCTTTTGCATTTTTACTCCATTCTTTTACATACTTCTCTGCAACTTGGCCCTTTTTTGCTAGTTCTTGAACTCTTTCCCATGCTGCAATATAAGCAGGGTCATTATAATATTGATGTATAAGATCATTTATAAGTTCAATCGCATCATTGCTTGTTACTTCTTTCATTTCTTCTCCTTAAGTTCTTCCATTTGTTTGCACCACTGCTCGTATTCTTCTCGTTTCGCTCGCTCCCAACCTATTTGCTTACTGGTATACATTCCATAAGCCACAGATATACGTACAAATTTCCACTGAATATATGGTAAATCGTCTGGGTTGTTATAAGTATACGGATGAATTGGATTCCGCTTTACGTATACATGTGATGGTGGCATTTAATTACTCCTTAATTAAATTTGACATTCTTAAAAATGTCTTTATAAGGGAATATGTTACACCAATTATGGGTAACATAACAAACTGGAGAAATTACTATGGCAACTTTTACAAGTGATCAAGTAAGCGGACATCAATCATTTAAGCCGTTCCCTGGCGGAACAGTTGGTGTGAGATACGCTAAAATTACGGTTAGTGCGGCTCCTAACGCTGCTGACATCTACAAAATGGTTGATGTTTTTGCAGGTGAGACAGTCCACGACGTAAAAATTAAATCTAGTGACCTCGATACAGGTACTGGCCTAGTCTTTGGTGTTGGTGATGGCGGAGATACTGATAAGTATATCGCTGCTTCAACATGTGGACAAGGTGGTACAGCTGACGAAATGGATGCTGACGTAGCTCCTGTGGAATACTCTTCAGATGATACAATTGATATTATCTGTGAAGTAGCTCCAGCAGGTGACGTTGCAACTGGCACACTAGAGATGTGGGTATACGTATCCTAATCTAAAAACGCATAGCCCAAGCCGGGACACCGAATCTTGGGCTATACTAATGCCACTCCTTGGCATGTTCAAATGACTCTCTATCTCCATCGATTTAGCCAGTAGGCACAGTTGTTGTAACTGGTTTTGACGCGTCTTACCTCAGTTGGATGGCTTTTCGTCAAGAGAGCCAAACTTTTAATGTAACTTGGGCTCTTCCCAGTTACCTTGTTGGACAAATTGATCCCATTCATCTTCTTGTGTAGCTTCTTCTTCACCTTGAAAGGCGCAAGTAAAGAGCACACAAGCTTTTATATCACCCTCGGACATATGAAACTCTTCCTGGGCTGCAGTTATACCGTTTTCTATAGCAAAATAGCCAACGTCAAACATTGCACTTTTAAGTCTTCCCATTCTCAAAGTCCTCCTTTGGATAATACTCTTCGAATTTTGCATAGGCTTGTTCTTGAGTCATAATTTTTTCATCGTATCTTCTGCGTTCGTCATTGACGGCATAGAACCAGTCATCTCGGTTCGCTACCCAAGACCAATTGATATTATATTTCCATTGTTCGGTATCGTCTTTCACAAATAGCCTCCCCATGTTTATCTCCTTATTTTAGCATTTTACTGCCAGTTTGGTTTAACAGTCTTCCATTTTACTTTTAGTCTAGGAATTTTTGCTATAGGTGTTTTTATAGGATCATTTTGAAAAATTAGTTTTTCATGAGTCATTGTCTTTTTCATAATAAATAAGACAACAGAAGCAACCAGGCCTCCTACCATAGCAGCAGCCATGCCGCTAAAAGTTCCATAAAAACAGATCATCAATGTAACTGTTATAAGAACATCTACAAAAATATCTTGTCCAATAGCTTTACGTCCACCAGCTTTAAGCGCTAGCAAAAGCAGACCTAGCGCGGACAGTATGCCTACCATTAACATTTCGCTCCCTCCACATTAAATACGCCATATAACCAAATTGTATGGCTTCGATTAAAATCCACAGTAAAGTGGTAATTGCATTTACAGTTGTTGTCATATTAACCTCCATAGTAAATATAAAATTGAGCCTAGGCCAACACCTACACCCAGTAAAATTAATGAAAATTGCACACTTGTGGCAATTCCGAATAGCACAAAGAGTACAAACGTCCCAACTAATAAAGATTGGGCATACTCTTTAGCTATGTTTTTGCATTTGGATGACTTCTCCATATGGTACTCCTTCTTCTAAGTGATCTGCGGGGTGTGTGCTTACCCATAGTACTGGATAATCAGGCGCTTCCCCGAAATCATTATAACTTACACCTAAATCTGTCAAATATACTAATGCACGTATATTAGGAAAATGCTCGTTGATATGATTAATTACTGGATAGAAACAGGTTCCGCCTCTTCCTTCATAAGTAACTTCTAAAGGTAAATTATCTTTAGTGTACTCATCGGTTGCACATACTTCTGTATCACACTGTAAAAATTGTATTTTTTCAGGGTTTAACTCTCTTAAAATTGCAGAAGTTTCTCCAGTAAATTGTTCTAATTCCTCATTGGAAACAGATCCTGAGGTATCTACAGCAATTACAATCTCTTCAAGTCCAGTGCTATACAGAGATGGTAGATATAATCCGTTGCCTATAAAACGTCTATTTGCTTTAAGCCAGCTATAGTCATTCTTATTATTAGCTGTTAAAAATCTAGCAAGCACGGTTCTCCAATCAACTTGAGGCTCAAGAGCCTGGTCTATAAAGTCTTTTAAAGCTCCAGGTAAATTACCACTCATCTTTGCAGCTTCAGCTGATTGGGCAATTGCAGTACGTAATTCAGATTCCACTGTTTTAAAGGTACCATCTGTACCATCTAAACCAGGGTGATCAAGTACGCCGCCACAACCACCAAAATCCATACTAACTGAGTCCCAGCCCGAAGGAGGTTCCGGTAGTAGTTCATAGATTTCTTCGGCACTCATGTCGTCGTACTGATCGTCAACTAGTCCGCCATCTGGCAATATAAACCCTTGTTTAATAAGATAATTATTAATAGCGTAGTCGCAAGCAACATTCCATTTCCTAGGATGTCTTTCTCCTCTTCTACTAGGATGTAAACCAACAATATGCATAATTTCATGGGCTAAAAAGCCTAGACGTGCATTGTACGGCAGTTTTAGAAACCATTTTAGGTTATAAAATAGATTAACACCGTCAGTGGCTCCTGTAGAATCTTCCCATTCTTTTACCTTAAGTTTAAGCATAAGGGTACCAAAGAACGGTTGGTCTGTTATTAATGCAGCACGTGCTTTAACTAACTCAGGATTCATTTTTTATCTCCTTAAATTGTTTACCTTTTGTTATCCTATCCCAGTGGGCTCTAGGGATTTTACGAAAGTTTTTACGTGGATTATGTCGAAGCCATACCCATTTGTGACCAATAGATCTGACTTCGACAATCATTCTCCCACTTCTCCAAAACATTATGGTGTCGTTATAGAATTCATATTTATTCATTACTAGTACCACCTAATAAAGAATCAGAAAGGACAGTGTTTTTTAGATTAGATAATTCAGTTTCAGCTATTTCTTGCTGTTCTTGCTGCTTTCTTTTGCGATCATCTTTTTCGTGCATTTTTTGGATCCTTTCAGGTGGCACGAGTTTAGATATCCAAGGTGCAGCTTTAAGCAATTGATTTAACGTTGGAAATTTATCTAAAGTAATATCTAATTCCATTCTCTGTTTTCTCATCTGTTTTTCAAGATTTTCATTGTAGACCTCTATTTGATAACACTCAGAAAATACAAGATCATCTGGCTCTACTTTAACTTTTAAAGCTGTATCATAATAAGAATCACTACAGATAAAAGAGGGCACTTCCATTTCTGGTATTGAAAGAGTATAAGCTCTAGATTCTGGTTCACTGGGGTGACCTTCATCATCTATGGTTTCTATGCCTTCTGCTTTAATCTTAATCTTATCAATGGTTTTCAAAGGCATATCCATGTCCCAAATCTCTTTAAACTGTGCTCTAGTTTTTTCAATCTTTTGAGTTACTCCATGGCTTTCCAGCACATCTAGTCCTTTTTCTGGATATGATTTTCTTGGGTTAACATTTCGAAACTTTTCTTCAGCAGTTTGTAAAATGTCATGTTTTAACGTTTGTGATAATCTAACTGTTTTCATTATTCCTCCTTTGTTACATTACTACGTTTTGGTTCTTTTGCGACCAAGTAACAACATCATTATGCTGTAACAATTGTCTATCTTTAGCTAAAGCACCTTTAACAAGCACAACCTGGTACTCTATTGGTATCTTTTTAGCTATTTCCATGATATTTGCCATTGTATTTTGGTCTGCTCTAGATGCTAGACCTACTGACAAAGCATATAATAATGCTGGATTGTCGTCCTTAACATAAGTAGTAGGGTTAGCTATAAGTGTATCTAAATTAGGTAACTTATTAGCAATCTGCCTAAAAGTTATAAACTCACCGGCAGCACCTTCACCAACAGCAGCAGTTACACCCGACATAATAAGATCAGGGGTTAACTTAGGTAGTGTTTTGCTTAATAACGCCCAAGTTCTTGGGGATGGATTAGCTTCATCTTTTCTCAGGTCTAATAAAAGATTAGGTCTGTATCTAATGAAACTAATAATATCTGGATGGATATTAGATTTAAATGCCCAGTTACACCAAGCGTCTAAAGTAGGGGTTAAAGTGTAATGCATAACTCTATCTTTAACTGTTGCAGGCATTTGATATACAGCAGCTCCATCGGTCATTCTGTTACCAGCACAAACTGTTCTCCAACCTGGAGGCAATTTATAATCACCTATTTTAAAAGGTTTTATTAACAGTTGTAAGAAAGAGTTCTGTGTTGCAGTAGGGGCTGTTGTTATCTCATCTATGAACAAGATACCACGGTCCCCGTCTCTTTCTACTCTTGGAAATACATCTGGGACTGCCCAGCCTGTCTGTTTCGGCGAATCTATATCTTTCTGATGGAGAAAAGGTATACCTCTTACATCCACAGGATCAAACAGATTTGCACGGAAATCAATTAAAGCAACTCCTTGCTCATCTGCTACTTGTTGTACAACCTCAGATTTTCCTACGCCTGGGGCGCCCCAAATCATCGGTGTCGTTTCACTTGCTATACAAGCTTTAATGTGATTCTTTAACTCTGATATATCACAAGTTATAGTATCTTTCATAATTACCTCCTAAATTTACCACCAACACTCGTACCAAACCTCTTTACCTTCTGCTAACCATTTGAGTGCGTCTTCACAAAACTTTAAGTCTTGTTCTTTATACTCACTCATAGATTCTTCTTGGAACTGATGTCCCCAAAAGAATCCACCGCCACAGAAAGGCAAGTCGTCATTTTCTACAAGTTTTTGTAGTTCTAAAATATCTTCTCTCTGTAAATCCATTTTTTTACAGTTAAAATCTTCTTTATTGTTTTTTCTTTGCCAGAGCTTTTCCATAAACTCTTGTAACCTTGCGTGTTTACGCCAATCGTAAACTGTTACATAAGGGTTGTCTTCGTCATCATTATTGATGATCGGCACAACCTTATTATCTTTTGTTTCTAGATCTGCTACGTTAGCAAATCCAGCATATTGATCTAATCCCATAATTACCTCCTTGGAATATATAATTTATACTAGCTTTAGTTAGTTGCCTTGCCTTAACGCACCAAACATCGACGTGCCACTCCGTGACGAGCCTAAACTGCCTCGACAAAACCTACCGAACAGTACTATGCGCGAACGAACCATGCCTTAACTGCCTTGAAAAACCATACCTCGCTATACCCAACACTGCCTGTCGCTGCCTCAACTGCCATACTGCTCCTCGCCTCTCCACACCCAACCGAAAGTCGCCTCTCGCCGCCTCAACTGCCTTGATAAACCTCACCATACGCGACCAAACGCCGCCATACGGCACCGCCCAAACCCAACGCTGACTGCCGTGTTTAGCCAGTTGCTGGTAATAAGCGTTGTAGCTGTTGTTTTCTACGTTTAATAGGTGTTTTAGCATTTTTCAATGCAGTAGCAGTTGCACCTTTAAGTAAACTTAACGCAGTTAGTTGAGCTTCTATATTCTCAATACGTGTATGTAATTGATCGAATAGTTGAAGCATAAGTTCTTTGTCTTGCACTGCGTCTGCAGTGTAAACAAAATTTCTACCATTCTCTTCATCTGCAACACTAATGAAAGCTTTAATAGTTTGCTGTTCATGTGTTGTGAAGGTTATTTTCGCACGCACAATAAGCATGTTTGCCTGATGCAAACGCCACTTCTTGGCTGCGTCTGTATCATCCCAGTTAAAAAAGGGATGTAACGGATGTCGTTTCTTTTTAGCCTCTGTAACGACTGCGGAAGCAGAGAGACTGCCATATTTCTTTCGAATTTTTAGCAGTTCATCTCTGATATCAGCTTTTGGCTTTCTTCCGCGTGGCATTATTTAGCTCCTACTTGGAACATACCAAACGTACCATTCTTTTCTGGTCTCCATTCGCCTACGCCAACAGTTTGACCACCATGGTTAAGTAAGTTAGCTATTTGCTCAATAGTAATTCTATCGGCGTCATAACTTACTAATAATTCAGCTTTCCAGTCTTTAAATTCCGGTCTAAATCTTAGATCTTTTCCGGTTTTTACATTTACTGGATCTTTACGCAAGACTGGTTTCTTACTCTTTATGCTCACGCACTCACCGTCAGGGGCAGTTGGTAACACGAAGAATAATGTTCTTGCGTCAGTCATAGCTAAGCCCAGGGCTTTACCGGCACGCACTGCACATTGTTTAAAGGCAGATGCTGGAAAACCAAAAGAACCATCGTCTTGCTTATAAGCAGACTTGATATATTCTTTTTTAGGGTCGATAGCTGTTCTCTGGGCATTGACTTTCGTCTTCTTACCCGCACGAACATCTTCCATTTCTTGTATCACTGTTTCCTTCATTTTATTCTGAATTAACGGTGTTAAACCTGTGACTTTCAGTTGTACTTTCTGAAAGTTAGGTGGATTAATTTGAAATTCTTTTACATTAGCCATAATTTTCCTCCATTTAGACTATAAAAAGCGGGGAAAGCCCTAAAGCTCTCCCCGATTATTTAAACTATGCGCTACTAAACACACTATTAGTGTGCTCTTGTGTTGCACTGTTTAAAGTATTTGCTGTCTTCACCGACTGATCTGCATGGTTCTTAAAGTTCCATTCAGCTAAACGTTGTTGACGTCTCTCAATTTCGATTCTGACACGCTGTGAATTAAGACTTAAATCACGCAGTCCAAAGTCCTGCCCAATAAGTCCGACTACAGCGGAAAGCATTCTTGCTTTTCGTCCAAGGCCAAACATCTTATCTTCACGTTCGATCAACCATGTTGGTAAATCATCGTTTGGATTAGCCATGCTTGCTTCTTCCTTGTACTCATATGCAATAGAAGCGAACTCTGCCCACGTTCTAGTGGTGAGTTGCAAAAAGTTAATACCTGTAGACTGTGGATCAACTTCCAATAGAGGCATAAGGCCGTCTGCTATCGTAGTGCACTGTTTAAGGTAATATTCTTCTTCCTTCTTTCTTGCTTCATCGTCTGGGTTATTGAATGTCATTATCGAATTTTTCTTATCTTCAAAGACAGCCATAACCCCATCCACTCTAGACTGAATAAAGGTAGGATTACCTAAATCATCTAAAGTGTATTTTCTAAAGTAAAAGTCAGGCAAATGTATAGCCAATTGCTTATCTCTTACTTCAGAACCCTCGGGGTCAGCATTAGTATCAGGGATAAATGCTGATTCCGGTGTTTCGTTTGGGGTGACCAATTCCTTTGTTTCCTGGTCTGATGGATCGAAATGATCCACATTTCTAGTTCTCGCCATGTTGTTTTCCTCCTCTTATAGCGTTAATTCGTCTGATAAATCTTTCTATAAACTCACCAGAATTCATGTATTCAGCTCGCGAACGCATTTCTGCTTCCTCAGCTTGATTTAATACCTCTTCAGGTACTTGTATTGGTTCCATATTTACCTCCTTATGGACTTAATTAAATACACTAAATTATGGAATCGCCCGTAATCGCTTGCGATAGGGCGCTAGCTTTAGGGGGTCTATTGCAAGCAGTTGTAGCTGGGGTGCGCTGTTGCGGATGCCGGCCTAAACCCGCACGGGTAACCGC
>CEQV01014493.1_pt1 | contig 57622 bp, 58 predicted proteins | sample 530971 | NCBI WGS metagenome assembly CEQV01 (sample SAMEA2621173, study PRJEB7988) | marine metagenome | biome: marine biome (ENVO:00000447); feature: deep chlorophyll maximum layer (ENVO:xxxxxxxx); material: "saline water (ENVO:00002010), including plankton (ENVO:xxxxxxxx)" | depth 100 m
AATGAATTAATTAAATATAAAAAATAAAAATTATGGAAAAAGAAAATAAATATGGTGTTGCTTATATAAATATAGGTTTATATTTTGAAATGGACTTAACAGAAGAACAGATTGAGGAAATTATTAATGAAATGAGTTATGAAATTAAACATAAACTTATAGTAGACACAAGAATAAATGGTTATGAATTAAATGAAGAATAAAATTATGGAAAAAGAAAGATTAGTAACAATATCAAACAGAAGCGTATATCATAAATACGCAGAGGTAACTATACCTATACCTAAACATATCAAACAAGATGATGTAGCAGATTGGCTATTTGAGAATGAACATTTATATACAGATGATTTAGAGCAACGATTACACGAATCAGAATATCATTTTGGATTTGGATTAGATTATGACGCAAATAACTATCACAAATCTAACTTTAACGAAAGGGAATCAGAAAGCGAAACGAGATATGATATAGAGGGAGAAAAATATGGAGGGCATTTATAAACAATTAAAAACTAAAAATTATGAGCAAAATATATATAGAAAATTCAAAATTCATGGAATTTATAGATGAAATAGTAACAAGAATAGTTGAAGAAAGATTTGGGGAAGAGGCATACACAGAGGGTAGTTTACAAGAAAATGAAGATGGATTTATGATATTCAACGAAAACGCACAAGAATTTTATAACGAAGCGTATGATGAGTATGAAACTTTAGCCAACAATTTATTAGGGGTATATAGTAATAACGAGTTAAATAAATAAAAAAAGTATGAAATAATTTTGTTTATATGAAAATTATTTGTATATTAGAGATATAATAATTAAAACTAAACGCTATGAAAGAAAAAGAATTTATAAAAAGAATAGGGAAAATGGACAAAAGTTATGAAGAAATACTTATGAGATTAAGTGAGTTAGGAAGCGAGGCAGAGAAGTCTTATAAACAAAAATGTATAGACTTAATAAACAAAAAAAATGAAGATAAAAATTAAAACAAGAGAGTTAGCAAGGAAGCTAACAAACAACAAACTAAAAGAAATATACGGGGACGAAGCGGTTTTCGAAGATAATTATGAGGAATTTTACGGAAGAAAGTATAGAAAAGGAGTTATGGGAGACGCAAATAAATACTTTAATTATTTTTTAAACGAAATTAGAGAACAAATTGCTTACCCGTTTGAAGAAGGGGATACTTACTATACTATTGAAGATGGAAAGGTAGTTGAGAGTTGTTGGGATAATATTAGCGAAGAATTGTATAGAAACAACCCAAGTAAAAAACTATTTGAAAAAGAAAGCGTTGCTTTGATGTATATGGTACAAAATAAAAAAAAATAAGTATTTAAGGCGTTGAATGGTGTAAAAGGTTAAGATTAGGAGAAACCAATCTTATAAAATCATACTATTAGTCGTGTATGATTTCCAACCTGACGGGGTTATACCAACTTAATTGAGGACAAAACACTTGCGTTACCAACCCTCAACCAAAAATACTTTACTAAAAACTAAAACTATGGATAAACAAAAAATAAGAATCGCAATAGGCGTAATGAATAATAAAATCAAGGAATTTGAGACTATGATGAATAGAAAGTCAAAAATTCAAGCACTATCACACACAATTATAATACTAGAAAACTTAATAAAAGAATAAAATGAAAGCAGAAATACTAAATTTATCGGCTAATTTGCGTAACTTAGGGGGAGAAATGAGAGGTTCTGGTCCCAGAAGAACTCCATGTTCAGACTATGTAAACGAAAGAAAATTAATAAGAAAAATCAAGTCTCTTATAAATGATGATGTTATAGAGAAATTGTCCAAAATCAAAAAACTTGGGGCTAGAAAAAAAACTAAACTAAAAAGATTATTAGAGATTGTTGAATATAAAGTAACAAAATTAGATGGCGAAAAAGTTAAAGACTATATTGAAAGAGTTGAGGGCAGTAATGTTCATGCTTATATTGGAAAAATTATCAGAGAACGAAAACAAGGCATATTTGATAAGCGAAGAAGATGAGTTATATGAATATATTATACAAAATATAAACAAGTTGCCAAAAAAAGTTATTAAACAAGAAAAAAGCTTTTTAAGAATGATTGATAATTTGATTGACCATTTTGCAGAGGGGGAGGATTATGAAAAATGTGCCGTGCTGGATAAAATAATAATTAATTGGGACAAAATAAAGAAAAAAAACGCAGGATAATTTTTTTTATAGAAAAAAATTTTGTATATTAGATTAAAATTAAATTAAATTAAAAAACCATGAAAAACTTGAAAACAATTAAAATTAAAGGGAAGGACTACGTCGAAGTTAATGAGAGACTTAGATACTTCAGAGAAAACTTCAACGGATATTCACTATCAACAGATTTAATACATTATGACGACGGCGCTTGTGTTGTAAAAGCCACTATTACAGACGAGGATGGTTTTGTTATAGCCACTGGGATTGCTCATGAGACAAAAGACTCAAGTTATATTAATAAAACTTCTTTTGTAGAAAATTGTGAAACATCTGCTTGGGGTAGAGCGTTAGCTAATTTTGGTATAGGTATTAAAACCTCTGTTGCTTCAGCAGAAGAAGTGAATATGGCTATAGCAAAATCTAATTCAATATCACCTATACCAGTAAAACCAGTAAAGAAAAAAGCTACTTCAAAAGTATTTAATTCCATGCTAGAGTCAATAGAAAAAGGTAATGGAGACCTAGTTAGGACACACATGGGTAAATATGATATGACGGACGCACAAATAAAAACTTTAACGGATAAACTAAAATAAAATGAAAACTAAAAAAGAAGTAAAACACTTCATAGACAAATTCAAGTCTGATGAGGCGTACTACGGGGACTTTGACTTTGTGACTAACTCACAATTAGGGTTGATTAAAAAAAGCCCCCTAGTGTACGAACATTTTAAAACGAATCCTGATTTAAGACCCGAAACTAAAGCATTAGAATTTGGTAGAGCTTTTCATATGTGTATGTTGGAGCCTGAGAAATTTGATGAAAGGGTATTGCCCGAACCAGAGGGTATTAACAAAAGAACTAAAGCTGGAAGGGAAGAGTTGGCTATGTTTATGCTTAAAAATCAAGACAATATAGTTTTGGACCAAAAGTCTTTCTATTCTTTAATAGGAATGAGAAATAGATTGTTTTCTTCTCATGAGTGTATGGATTATTTATCAAATGGGGTTAGTGAGCAGGTACAAGTGTGGAAAGATACAGACTCAGGGGTATTGTGTAAATGTAAGGCTGATTATTGGAAAGATAATGAAAAAACATTAGTTGATATTAAAACAACACAAGACTCTAGTTTTTATTCTTTTAAAGGAAGCGCTTATAAGTATGGATACGATAGACAATCAGCTTTTTATGGAGATGGATTTAAGGCTGAAAGATTTATATTCATAGTAATAGAAAAATCAGCTCCATATAACATAGGTATATATGAATGTAGCGCTGAGTTTATAGAAGAGGGTAGGGAAAAATATAAAAATTTACTATCACAATATAAGGAATACTTTATAGACAAAATAAAAGACCCTTATGAACATATACACGAAGGATTATTATAAACCACTAAAACAAAATAAAATGAACAAGCTAATAAAAGAAATGGCTGATAAAAATATAAGCCGAAACAAACTATCAAGTGAAATTGGAATATCAAAACCAACGGTAAGGAAATACTTAAAACAACCAGATTTGTTTTCAGTTAAAAGTGCTAGAGAAATTGCGTTATTATTAAAAGTAGATACTAACTATGCGTTTGAGAAATTATTTAAATAAAGAAAAGCTTAGAAGAGAAGGTTATTTTAAAGAGATTATTAATTGTGTTTCCAAGCACATGGAAATTGATAAGAATAAAATAAAAACATCTTCAGGTAGAAAAAGGGAATACGTTCAAGCTAGAAATATGGTTTGTTCTATATTAAGTGGAAACGAATCAATTACGCTGAGTAAAATAGCAGAGACAGTTGGATATACGAATCATAGTTCAGTTATTCACGCTATTAAAATGCACGAAATTGATATGGGTTTATATAAAAAATACGCATCTATGTATAACGGGGTTATTAATGAACTAAGTGACCCAAAAGAAGAAAATGATATAGAGAGTATTATTAAAAGGATAACTATTTTGGAAGAAAAAATAGTTGATTTACAAAAATGTTTAACTAAATAAAAATTATCTTATGGATACAAAAACAAAAGAGGCTCCAGTTTACTGCGGTAATGGAAAGGAGCACAAATTTGAAGATGGAGGTTCAGTCGTTCACTTCACAATGAATTTAGCAAAAATCAAAGACCATGTTTATGAATTTAATGGTAATAAATATGTAAACTTAACGATGTGTGCTAATAAAGATGGGGCTAATGAATATGGTAAGACTCATTATATTAAAATTAATGATTATAAGCCTGACTCTTCTAAGTCTAAAAAGGAAGATGATTTACCATTTTAATTAAATAAATAATTAAGGGGGTGCTCGGCGTAAGTAGCGGTTATTCACTCAGTCGTACGTGCAGTTTTTTCATAATTTCAAGCACGTGAGAGCCCCCTTTTTTGGGATATGTATTTAAAATTAAAAGAAGATATAATAATAGATAGTAGCTCAATATATAGTTGTGAGTTAGATGAGAATAAAATAATTATAAGGGTAAAGTATAGCGAAAAACCTATAGAAATATTTTTTAATGAAACAGAGGTTTACTTTATCTATGAAAATATACTAAAACACTTTAAAGCGAAAGACTTAACAAAAAATAGTAAGATTAAGAGTAAAGAGCAAGGCGAAGAGGTTGAAAAATTGTTTAATAAATTTTGGGACACTTATGACAAAAAGGTTGGTATGCAAAAATGTAAACAAAAGTTTTTTAGATTAAGCTTAGACACCATGATAAAAATAAACGAAGTTGTGGGGGAATACGTTAAAAAAACACCTAACGTTAGATATAGAAAAAACCCTTTGACTTGGCTAAATGGAGAGCATTGGAATGATGATATAAACGCAACAGATAGCGTTAAAAAACAAAACTTTGATATTGATAACTTATTTTAAATGGAATATATACAATTAGTTCTTGGGTATTTAATGACACCTGTTGGGTTTTTAGCAGGGTATTTATGTATTGTTTTTTATGGGATAATGTGTAATTTTTTTAAATCAAACAAAAAATAATGAGCGCACAAAACGATAAAATAGTAATAAGAAAAACAGAGGGAGAGGTTAGAATGGTTTGTGATATGTGTTCACATGACAGGACTAAGAAGAAAGAAAAGTGTTTAGCTGTAAACTCTTATACAGGAACTTATTTATGTCATCACTGTGGAGACTCAGGAATATTGGACACACATAAAACAATGAAAAAAGAAAAAGTTTTTTATGAAAAACCAAAGCCTATTAATAACACATCACTATCACAAAATACTGTAGACTGGTTTAGGTCTAGAGGTATTTCTCAAGGAGTTATTAATAGAAATAAAATAACTCAAGGGGTAGAGTATATGCCTCAAGTAGATAAAAAAAGAAATGTTATATGTTTTAATTATTATAGAGATGGAGAGCTTATAAATATAAAATATAGAGACGGGGAAAAGAATTTTAAACAATATAAAGGTGCTGAAAAAATATTTTACGGATTAGATGACATAAAAGACGCTAAAGATATTTATATAGTAGAGGGAGAAATAGATAAACTATCTATGGAAGAAGTGGGTATAAAAAGTTGTATATCTGTACCTGATGGAGCGCCAAATCCTGGTACAAAGAATTATAATAATAAATTCTCTTATATAGATAATTGTTGGGAGTATTTTGAAAAAACGGAAAAGATTTATATATGTGTGGATAATGATACAAATGGACGAATATTATTAGAAGAATTAAGTAGAAGGCTTGGCCGTGAAAGATGTTATGTAGTAAGATTTCCTGAGGGAATAAAAGATGCTAATGATATGTTAATGCGACAAGGCAAACAAGAGATGTTAAGTCACATAGAATCTGCTGAACCATATCCTATAGAAGGGGTTTTTACAGTAAATTCAGAAAAAGAATATATGATTGACGTATTTAACAGAGGAAAGAAAAAGGGAATAACTACAGGATATAAATGTTTAGACAATCATTATAAATTAAGGACCTCAGAGCTAGATGTTTGGACAGGCGTGCCTGGAAGCGGTAAAACAATGATGGCCTTTCAAATCATGCTTAATTCTTCTTTAATGTACGGGTGGAAGTGGGGGGTCTTTTCTCCAGAAAATTACCCTATAGGCGACCTGTTTGACACCCTAGTTGAAATGCTTATAGGAAACACTTCTGATATAGAGAAAAGCGGAAGAATGACGATACATGAGTATGAAAAGGCAATAGAGTTTTTACACGAACACTTCTACGCAATATACCCAGAAGATGATTTTACTCTAGATAACATCATCTCAAAGTTCAAACATCTAGTTATGAGGCATGGAATAAAAGGTTGTTTATTAGACCCATTTAATCAACTAGACCACAAGTTTCAAGGTAAGGACGAAACTACTTACATAGGAGAATGCTTGACCGCTATCAGAAGATTTGAGCAAGTAAATGATTTAAAATTTATAGTCATAGCACATCCTAGAAAAATGGATAGAGATGAGTCTGGTGTTCATTATAAAATGCCTACAGCTTATGATATTAGTGGTAGCCAGAATTGGTTTAATAAAGCGGATAATGTGGTGTGTGTACATAGAGTTAATCCTATGGATATATACGACACCTCGGTTAGATTTAATGTTCAAAAAGTAAAGTTCCAAAAACTTGTAGGTGTACCTGGAGAAGGTATGCTTAAATACGATAGAAGGTCAGGTAGGTTTTTGGATGAAATGAATACCTGTCCTTTAGATAACTTTAGTAACACACATTCAGTACATTATGGATTATAAAAGTAATTTTAAAGAAGACTTAGTTAAAGGGGTAACGGGCGAATACGATATGGCGGTTTACCTTAAAGATAAAAATTTTGAAACGATACACTTTAACACTGACGCTAAATGGGATTTAAAAAGTATCAGCCCCAACACAGGAATGATGACTTTTTTTGAAGTAAAGACAGACTTTTTTTGTAAAGATAAAGAAACAGATACAGGAAATATAGCTGTGGAAATAAGATATAAAGGAAAGCCTAGTGGAATATCATCTAGTGAGTCAGATGTTTTAATGTATTATTTTCCTTACTTTAATAAAGATAATGTTTGGATGATTAAAATAAATAAATTAAAAGAGTTTATTAAAAATAATATAAAAGATTTGAGAGTAGTAAAGGGCGGGGACGATAATCAAAGCGAGATAGTTCTCATCCCTAGAGAAAAATTTAGAGAGCGGTTTCATGTAGATACATTTATACCAGAAGCTCACCCAGAAAAATATTAATTAAATTAAATTGTTATGAGAAAAATGTTATTACTAGCTATACTTCTTACGTCTCAGTTGTATAGCCAAATTAAGGAAGGTACTTATTATACAGATGAAATTATATACTGCGATATATGGGAAGGTGTTATTCAGCATGAATCATTTATTCTTGGTGAGTACGCTTATTTACATGTAGATGAGAATGGGCTGAGGATATACAATGATGAACTGATAGGAAGATATTATCCCTGGACCTATATAGGTATATATCAAAATTATCAAACCTATATAATGTCAAACAGAAATAGGGTTGTTTGGTCTGAAGACCTAGAGGGTATTATGATATTTCATGATTTAGACGAAGACACTCATTGGTATAGAAAGTCTACAGAATATAGGTTTATAAAAGAATTAGATGAAGAATATGAAGAGGTTCATAAATAAAAAAATAAGGAACGCAACAAGAGCTAGAAAAGGTTCTTTAAAATTTAGGTCCAAGCTTGAGTTATTTACTTACAACCAACTTAAATTAAATTCAATTCCCTTTAGCTACGAAAAAGAAAGGTTTGTTATTATAGACTCTTTCAAATATGAAGCTGATTGCCATGAGAAGAAAAAGAAAAAGGGTAAAAACACTTTTGTTAAGGTTAGTAATAAAATAGCTCAAGCGACCTATTTACCAGATTTTACTAACATAAAAGATGGTTGGATAATAGAGTGTAAAGGACTTAGAACAGAGGCGTTTAATTTACGATGGAAGTTATTTAAAAACTATCTTGTAAAGAATGATTTAAATTACGAACTTTATATGCCAGGAACCAAGACACAGGTTTTGGAGACTGTAAATATAATTAAAAATAAATTTGGTTATGCTAAAAGGAGTATTAAATAAATTAATTGGTGACGCAGGAAACATTATAGATAATGTGGTCACCACTAAGGAAGAAAAAATGAAATTAAAGAACGAGATGAAGAAGATGCTTCTCGATTCTGAAAATGATTTACAAAAAAATGTGACAGATAGGTGGAAAGCAGACTTAGAGCACGGAAATTGGTTAACAAGAAGTGTTAGACCTATAACTCTTATATTCTGCCTTATATGTACTATGTTGTTAATATTTATTGACGCTGGCACAATAGACTTTCATGTCGAAGAAAAATGGACGGATTTACTTTCGCTTTTGTTAATTACAATCGTGGGGAGCTACTTCGGAGGAAGGTCCATCGAAAAATTAAAATCACCTAATAAAAATAAATAAAATGGAAAATAAAGAAATTAAAATAGACGAAAAAGAAATCAAACAAATAAAAGATAACAGAGAAGAGAATAGTAAAATGATGTTCGACTTCGGTAAGATTAAATTAGAAAGAATAAACCTTGAACATAGAATGAGGGAGTTAGATAAAATTGAGTCAGATATGTCGGCTAAATATAAAGGAAATATCTCTAAAGAACAAAAAATAGCGGCTAAATTGAATCAAAAATACGGAGAAGGATATATAAATCTAGATAAAGGAGTATTTGTTCCTAATGAAAAAAAGTAACGTATTTTCTTTTATAACAAGGTCTAAAAGAAAAAGGCCTGGGGTTCACTCTAAATGCAAAAGTAGTAATTCAAAAAACTCTAAGAATTATACTAAAAAATATAGGGGTCAGGGTAGGTAATAAAAAGCAAGCCAGACAGAACGTCTGGCCCGCAAAACTAAAACTATGAAAACATAGTTACAATATACAAATATATTTTAATAAAACAAAGGGGGTTTACGCAGAAGCTACAAAAACTTCTAAATCTACAGCAGCTGTATTGGCTGTAGCAGTAATATCTACTAAGTCTCCAAACGTTCCTGGAGTTAATCCTGAGTTATCTACAGCATCCATTGTGTCTACAACACCACCTACTAGGTCGGCGTTATAAATAAAAGATTGGCCGTAATCTAATTTAACAGCAAATTCATCATTGTTTTCATTTTTAAATAATAATGATACAAAGTTTTCGTTATCTAGATTAGTAATTCTTATATATCTAACATCAGCTTCAGCAAAAGTACCAGCAGAAACAGCTGTGGACATAGATACTATCGTTACCTCACTTGCGGGAACGCTAATAATTCTCCTAGAAACCTCTGCTATAGAAGGTATTGTTAAAACGTTAGTTGTTCCTTGCTGAACCCCATTAAGAGTTAAATCCTCTTCTATTGTCACTCTAAGTGTAGATGTTGTTAATCTAGTTGCCATTGTTATTCTTTTATATTATCAAAGTCTATATAAGTTATAGTTACCTGTTCTTTTTTTTCTAAAGCCTCAGCTATTTTAGGATATATCCTTTTATAAGCCTGAGTTGATTTTCCTATAAAACCGTCCTTCTTGATTTGGTTATTTTCCTGGGAGTCCCCAACAAGTAAACACCCAGACGTGTGCTCGTCAGTATTACCACAGTGAATAAGAATATACTCAAAGCCAGGAACATTAAGCACATGAAGCATACCCCTATGACTATCACCAAACCTCTTGCTATATTTTTTGTGAAAACCGCCAACCGTTCTAAGAGATAAATCATAAGTCCCCGCTGGTATTCTTGTTTCACCCATCTTTTTCTCTTCCCTTTTCTCATCTTCTAATGTGTAACACAAAAAATTCTTTTTACATCTAAATCCTTCTCCATAAGGATTATTAACTGTTTCTACCTCAAACATAATTCCAGAAGTAGAATCCTCTCCGCTAGATATTCTATATACCTCTAGTTTCATTCTAATTATGCCTTAGTCCAATATGCGTATTCTAGGATACAATTACCCGTATTGGCCTGTACTTTTAAACCTTCTGCATCTATTACAGCGAAGAAGGCAAATTCACCTGGCCATAAAATACCCACCCCATCATCAGTGTCATTAAACCATTTTATATGATTTGTGCTATCCATATTCTTTAAGTACACATACGTTGTTGTTGTGTTATTCTCAAATATAGTTGTAGCAGCTGCGTCTCCAACTAGAGATATTCTTGACATACCAATCGAAGGCTCCCCTGTAGTTAAATTACTTGATACAGATAACTTTAAATCATCTGTAGTAGCTGTTGTGCTTGTTAATGTTAATGCTGCTGTTACTGTTGCCATATTATTATAATTTTATCAAATATACTAAAAATTTATTAAACAGGCAAGCCTGGTGGAACATCTGAAGGACCTGGCATAAACTGAGGTAATCCTGGAGGGCCACCTTCCGCTCTTACACCTTCTCCTTCCATAGGAACATCTCCTCTACCACCACCCTCTTCAGTAGCTGGTCTTTCTTTTTTTCCTGAATAAGAAGAATTAAATCTTTTTAAATATTCATCAACAGAAAGGTTTTTACCTGGAGGCGTATATTGCTTACCTTCTCTTTTATGAGCAAAATAATTTCTTAAATTTTCATGGCCTAAAAAGTGCTCCAAAGCCATAATGTCTAAATCCGTTAAATCCCCTAACAAACCTTGCTCTGAAAAGTCTTGACCACCTTTGCTTTTTAGTTTGGTTCCCCCAGGGCCATATTGTTTTTTAATAGAGTCAACCAACCTTGGGTATTCATTAGTCACAAGCCAATCCATAAGCTCTTCTTGAACCTCTTTGTTTCCTATAAAATCCTCTTTGCTTGTTACTCCATACTTTTCTTTCAGAACCTTAGAATAAGTAGAGTACATTATTTGATATGGGCCTATAGCAGTAGTTCCTGATTTATTTGTTAAAGAATAATCCATTTCACCAGATGCTTCAGCAAAATTTATAGCTGTTTTAAATGTGTCTAAACTAACATCTTCTCTTTTTGCAGCTGGGTCATCTTTACCTGGTCCTGGTGGGCCTCCTGGTCCTCCTGGTCCCCCTGGGCCACCCCCTGCTTTTTTAGCCATAATAGCCTGAAGAACTTGTGGTGGTATACCCCCAGGGCCCCCTCCTGGAGCGCCTCCTGGCATTCCTCCCCCCATTCCTGGTGGTGGACCCCCTTGCGGTGGAGCGCCTCCTGGCATTCCTCCCATAAAATATTTCTTCATCCTAGTTGTTCCTTTTGATTTTTTATTTAGTCTCATATCTCAAATCCAAAATTTAGTATCATAAATCTACACCTTTTGCATCCACTATCTTTTTCACAAGAGTTAAGACAAAGGTAAAATTCAAATATAGTTAACGTTCCAAACCTTAATTTAATATCAAGTTTGTTTTTCTTATTTCCTTTCTTCCAAGAATTTATCCAATTCATATTAATTAAATTTATTTAGTAATAATGTGTCAATGGAGTTTTGTACGGTTTTCTTGTCAGCGTCTAACTGAAACATTACAGTGGCTCCAAACTTTTCTTTTAGTATTCCATTCTCAAATATAATAACTGTAGGTATAGCAGAAACATCATACTTCATTTGAACGTCCATGTGTTTTGATATATCTATTCTATAAGTTATGCAGTCATTTAATTTTGTTAATTCTTTAAACTCATTTTGTGAGTTCCATCCAGCCCAAAACTCAACTACAACAATATCTTTGGCTATTTTATTTTTAAAGTTATCAGAGGAAATAAAATCTTGACTAAAAGCGGTACCACAAGCAAATATTAATATCATTAATAACGCATATAAAAAGCTTGTAATATCTATTCTTTTTGTCATTTTTTTAGGTCTTTAAGTTCATCTTTAAGTTCATCTAATTCTTTTATTATATTATCAATTTTCTGTCTAGCCATCTCATCCTTCATATTAAACTCCATTCTTGTTGGTGGCCATGTTTGTGATGCGGCAGGGTCTCCCATATCTATAGTATAAGTACCTGTTCCTGGTTTAGGTTTTTCTAAAGCTTCTTGAACTTTAGTTTCAAGTTCTACAAATTTAGAATTTATATTAGAAAGCATTCCATAATATCCTGCTATAACAGCAGATACCCCAGCTATTATCCAAGCAAGGGTTTTAATACTTATTTTAAATTTACTATCCTCTGAAAACTCTTTTGCCATTTTTTCTTTTTTTAATACCCCCCTAATAAAAGGGGGATATTTTTATAAACAATGTTACTTATTTTTTGTCACAATTTTTTTCGCAATTTTTCTTAGCGAATTTTTCAACTCCGCTAATACCAAAGCAACCTAATACAATCCACACAAATGAATCGTATACAAACTTGTTTATAACCAAGTCCATACCCATCCATCCTGTAATCATATCAGCCATCATAATCATGCACATAATAAGGAATGCAATAAAACCAACTATAGCTTTTTCATTCCAGTCATTATTGTCTTTAAAAATTTTCATATTAAAATTATTTAATTAATTAAATCCTTTTGCCACCATCATACTCCGTAGCGTGGCCCTCACTAACAAGCATTTCGTTAATACATGCTTGGGTTATTGTATCCTTTCCAGATAATTTGTTGATATATATAACGCCAAGTATTCTTCCGTATTTACCGACCTCCTTGCTTTCTAATTCAAAAACATTCGCAGCTCCCTCCATTAATTCTATCAATCTTTCTTTTGCCGCTAGTCCTAATTTTTTTTCAACCTTGTTTCTAGTTCTAGATTCTGGAGCATTAATACCAGCCAATCTAATTCTTTTTTTAACTTGTATGTCAAAACCTAAATCAATCATAGCATCAACAGTGTCTCCATCTATTACTCTGACTAGGGTTGCATTATAATGATACATATTATTTTACTTTAAACTTAACCTTTCCATCTTCTATATATAATCCACTAGGTTCTCTTATTTCTTTTCCTAACAAGTCATATATTCTATTATCTCCTTCAGATTTATTAAATTCAGGTATATTTGAGTTACAAGGCATTCCTGTATCACAATCAATATACTCTGTATTAATTATTTCTACATATTCTATTATAGTATCTGTAGTAAAAAATTCTATATATTCTGTTTCTATCTCTACTATTGTATCAAAGATAAATACATCTACATATTCTATTACGTCTATAAACATAGTATCTAACGCTCCTTCCATCCATAACGTGTCTGTAACAAATATTTCTTCAAATATAGTTTCATATTCAGTTTCTATTATAGTATCTACTACTATTTGAGTTATATATTCTGTATTATATATAGTGTCTGTTTGGAAAATAGTTTCATATACAAAGACTGGCACATCTACATATACAGTATCACAATCTGGTGGAGGCGGTATACAATCTAAAGGTAAGGTTGGCACCACATCAGCGCCCTCATCGCTGGCATCGACACAATCTATCCACCCATCGTTAATCCAAGATGTTTGCACACACCCTAATGGAGCATATTGCGTCCAGTTAGATGGGTCATCTCCACAATAAAATCCATTTTGTTCAGCACAGTCTAAACATAATTGCTGGTAGTCATAATCTTGTCCAAAAGAAAATGAACTTACAAAAACAAATAATAATAGTAAATTTTTCATACGCTAAAATATTAAATAGTTAAACCCAAACTTAACATCAAAAACAGGCTTCATCCAATAGTTCATATGAGTTCCTTCCACAAATAAACCTAAGTGTTTATTAACACGAACACCTAAAACTATACCAGCGTCCCATTCTAAAAAGTCTAAATTATCTTGCCCGTATTCATAAGAGTAGTCATCTAATCCATAATGATAAGGCATTATATTTCCCCATGCGTGCATCCAAAAGGTTGGTGTATACTTATAATAAGCAACGCCCATAACCGCACTTAATTCTTTTTGTAACCCTAGTTTTTCTAATTCTCTTTCATTAAAACTAGCTACAGCATCTCCAAAATAATGTTTAAAAAACTCATCATTTGAGGTAGATATTAATTCACTATCACTATTAAACCAGTGCCACTGACCCTGAACATACTGAGTAGAATATCCAAAATCTCCAGCTAATTGATTAAAAGTAGATTCTCCTGGAGTCCAAAAATCCTCAATAGGATTTATGCCATACGGGTCATGTATACGAAAACACATTCCGATTGTAAAATCCCAATTACCTTTTGTTATTCTGTACCTTGTGTCAAAAGAACTGTATTTTAAGTCAACCCTTTGATTATCAGTGTATTGTAATTTTGTTACACATCTATTTCCCAAGTATCTAAGCCAGAAATTTTGCTCAGTAAAACTATTGCCACGATTACGTATAAACGAATAATTAAGTAAATACTCCCAACCAGTAGCATTACCAATAGTAACGTTGTCTGCAACGGCTTTTTCAGTGCCGTAATACCATGTTTTAACTTTGTATTCATAATCAAATCTTGCTATTTTTCGGATTCCAAAAGTTATGTTAAAATCGTAAGGGTGTATTTCAGTAACATTTTCATAACCTTTATCAATCGCTATATAATCTTCTCTTTCTGAAAAAGAAGTATTCATACTCATTGACGTATAAAACGTAGAGTATTTTAAAAAGTCCTCTATCTGTGCGTTAACAGATATAGACATCAATAAAAATATAATTATTAAATTTCTCATTTTACAAATATAACATTTATTTTTTACTTTCTTTCTTTTTTTATTTTATATAATTACCGTAAGTTATTGCTCCTTCATTATATTTTTCTGTAACACTGTCTTTAAGCTCCTCCTTATATTCTTCTGTAAGGTCCCCGTCTTCGGTTAATTTATCCTCAGGTATATTTTGCCAATCAATAAAATATTCAATCTGCTCGATGTCTATACCAAGGAAATCAACATGTCCCGCTTGATAATGCTCGTTAAATTTTGCAGACTTAAATATAGCGTCTGTCACTTCCATTAAAAACCTCTCTCTCTTACTTAATCCCGATAAATATGACTCATATCCACCGCCATTTACCAAATAGTCTATTTCTTTCCAAAATGGGTTCTTTTTTTGAGGGTCATAAACTCCTAAATTAAACAGTTGTTGTTCGTATTTATACATAGATTCCTCAGGAACAGACTGTAATAGTGCGTAGTAATTCAAAGCCGCTTCCTGAACTTGTCCGCTTTTAACTAACTTATGAATATTTATTATATCTCTGTTAATATCGTTTTTTTGATATATAATCATATGCTCGGTGTTTTTCATAAAACTTTCTAACTTATTTTCTAACTCTTCTGTCCCCTTCAAGCTTTCGTATTTATAACCATCTTTTCCTTCAAAAAATTGACTATATATATATCTTTTAAACTCTCCTCTAATATTATCAATAACATACGTTTGTTCATCTAGTTCTGATAAAGCTAAGTCTGGAATTTCATTTAAAGCTTTTTCAACCATATTATAATAAAACGTAGTGTGTTGCTTCATCAACACGTCATTTATCTCATCAAGTAACGTGGCTTCATCAACCTTGTTTTGCCAAGCTTCAGTTATTTCACTAGGCGCAGCACTAGCACTCATGTCAATAGAATGAACCATGTCATCAAAGAATGGTCCTAGTATTTGCTCTATATTCTCATTTATAATTGGATTTATTGTGTTATTAAACTCCATCTTTAATTCCGTTTGAGTTGGTTGGTCAAACATTTTATTATAACCATATAGTGCTAAATCAAATATATACCCCTTTCCTATACCATATTCCCTCAACATTACTTCATAGTCTTTACCAGACATCTCAAAAGGAAGTAGGTTTGCTAAGTCTCCATAAAATTGATTAGTAGGGTTTCCTTCACCTGGATATATAAGGTCAAGCGCTTTTGCTTCGTCTCCAAGATAATTATTGTGATATATTCTTTCTTGCCTAAAGTAATCATAGTTATGTTTACTACCAAACCAAGCCCTAACAAAAGGAACGTGCTCCGCAAGAAAAGGAATATCTACCCCACCCCCAAAAGGAATAGCATCTGTAACACTTTGCATTATTACATTTTGTTCCTTGTCATCAATAAAGGGGTTCCAATCTCCCTGCTGTGTGTAATTAACACCAGTATATTGCTCTGAAACCATTCCCTCAATTAAAGCCGCTGAAGGTATAAGGGTGTATTCTTTTTTTATTTTAATTGCTTGTGGGTGGCCCTCTTCATCAACCCATCCAGGAATAAAAAACAAAAAATTATTAAGAGGTACCCAAGGCTCGTTTCTCCAAAGCCTCTCCATTTCATCTGGATGGGCCTCCCAATTATACATGTTTAACCCCGCTGTATAAGTTGCCATTTGAGTCCACTTGTATGCCGCTTTTTTAGGATTATTTAACCAATAATCTTTAGTGACCCTAAACCCCTGTGTTGCTGCGTTCGTATAAGGAATAAAAGCATCCAACAACTTAGTAAACGTTCCCCCTTGACCAAAATCTAAAGTAGCTCTAGCATCATCAGCAGAACGCCTTTTTATTATTTCTAACTCTGATGTGGTTGGAGGCCTTTCATTGTATTTTTCAAAAGCTTTAACCCTATCTCCTATTGCCCTTTCATATACCGCTAGTCTTGTAAACATCTCACTAGACTCTCCAAGATAACTAAACACTTCTGTAAACCTCCTAAGATGATTTCGTGTAGTGTTTCTAACTGTATACAAATATTGCCAACCAGGGAGTTTTTTGTTTATATATTTATCCATAACACCATCACTAAGATATGGGTTTGCCTCTGAGCCCACTCTCCTACCTTGAGTAGTTAGAAAGTCCATAGAACCTCCATGTCTAGCAAAGTCTTGAATTAAAGGGTTATTAGATTTTCTAAGAGAAAAGGCGGATGAAGATACTTTAACCATATCTCCAGTAAATTGTCTTAACGCTGTAGGTAAGTGTATAGAATAAGCATCTGTATTAAATAATATATGTTGAGAATCTCTAAAGAAATTTCTTACAGCAAACAGCGGATTAAGAGTTGTTGAGGTCAACCTTGTATAATAAGAACCAGAAAACATAGAAACGTATTTACTTGCATTTGGATTTGTTGTCCAAAAATTTTCTTTCATCATAGAGTTATACATGTCTTTATGTAAAGCAAAGTGTTCAGATTTACCGTTAGCTCTATATTCTATTTGCACATAATCTATTGCCTGAGTTTCTGATAAACCTAACTCCCTAGCCCTTGTTTTTATGTCTTTACCTGCGCCTAAATTAAGAGAAAACCCAAAATCAAGAAATCCTGTGTCATTGTATTTTTTTGCAGACATCTCAGATATTTGTATAAATTCAGCCAGATTTGCCCTTTGTTTATTTTGGAAAATCATTTGTGTTATAGCCTGTGTTTTGTTTATAGTAAGATTACTTAAATCTAGATTTAACTGTCCCGCAGAACCCCCTTTTAAAAGCTGTAAGTCCGCAAATATATTTTCGGCTTCAAACCCCTCTTTATTTTTAGCGCTACTGTTTTTAGTGTTCTTAATAGACTCTACAAAGTCTCTAGGTATATAATCTCTTTCTAGCATCGTTTTATAAGCATCCATATTTATAATACCTGCGTCAAGCATTTCTTTGGCTAACATCTTATGGTGCTCAAACATTATGTCTACCTTGGAATTTATTTTATCATACTTAGTAACACCCCCCTTTTTTAGTTGATTAAGAAAATCTGTTGCAGATTCTTTATCATAGTACATGTCTTTGTCATGCACCCTACCATGTTCCATTCTCCAAGGTAACTTAAAATAAATCTGACCCGATTCGGTTGTTCTGTGGTATAAATCAGCATATTGTAAAACATCAATTTCCCCATTTTTTAATTGTGATTTTGGTATAAGCTCTCTTATTAAAGTATTCCCTTGTTCATTGTACTCTATTCTGTATAACCCATATACACCATCAACTTCTCTGACTGTTATTTTATGCCTATTCAAGGCGTAGGTAGTTCCTGATTCAGCCTGTTGTTTTAACTTATTAAAAGCGCTCTCTATTTGTTTTGCGGAAAATTTATTTTGAACCATAAAATTTAACTCATCAATAGATTTGTCTAATTCTATTTTAAAATTATCTTTAGCTCTATCCATTGATATAATATGTCTAGACCAAGCTATGTCTTCAAATAGTATTTTTTCAGAAACCTTTAGTCCATTAAACATGTTTCTAACATCTTTAGTTAATACTTTAGACCATCCGCTAGCCCCTTTAAGAGTATTTGTTAAGGCGACACTCTCCATACCTTTAGATTGTAACCAAAGAGCAAGCTCTGGATTCTCTTTTTCTATGTTTTTATAAAAATCTCTTAAAATACTATTTTTAAACAAAAGAGTTTCTTTAAACTTTGTTTTACTGTCCCAAATTTTTTCACCGAACTTAGTCCTAAGGTGTTCATATTTTTTAGAAAAATAGTCATCCGAATTTTTATCTCTCCATCTATTAAAATATTCCATCACTTGCTTTTTCCTATGTGAATTAAGCAGTTCTGTCGCATCTCTAGCTATTTCTTCTGGAGTTTTTTCTACTAATTTTCCATCCTTGTCGTATTTATATCTAGAAAAGTCTATATTATATACTGGCTCTGTAGGTTTATGTTCAAAACTTAAAAACTCTTCTGTCGCTTTTATTACACCATCTGAAACATGTCTAGCATTAACCCCTTCTAAATAATAATTTGGTGTAATAAGTTCTATAAACTTCTCTTTACCCATACCTTCTATTTTAGATAAATAGTCCTGTCCAAATTTTAATTTGTCAACACTTTTTCTAGATGGGCTTTTTGAATTTTTAATATTATTTTCTAGTTTAGTTATATATTCTTTATATTTTAATAAGGAGTTATCAAAAGCCTTTTCTACAGTAGGGACTGATTCACTAGCCAACTCTTTCAATAAGTTGCTATAAAATTTCTCAGACCAAAAATTAGCATTAGATGTTTTTGTCCCTGAGCTTTGTATGTTTTTTAGAATATTCTGAACTTTAAACGCACTTTCTATTCTACTTTGTTCTGTAAACGCAACGTTTTCAAAATCAGCTATTCTTTCTGCGAATGACTTTTGAAAATAAGTATTATTAGGGTCTATGTTTTTTAATCCAGAGTTATTAAAATCAAGTTTATTTTTACGGGTAAGAATAGATTCTATGTTTCCATCTTTATTAATATCCACCCCTTCTATATCAACCTTTGTAGAAGATAAGTCTTTAAGGTTAAGTATTTCTCCTATATTATAATTTTTTGCCAAAATACTTGCGTGTTGAGAACTTTGCGTTCTCCCCATTATCTCTATATATTGTTTACCCCCATGGTTGTAAGTAACAATATCTAAAACACTACTCCCCAATAAAACCTCTTCAAACATTTTTTTATAAGTTTCTATTACACGGTGCTTTGGTTTTCCTTTTAAGCCTGTTACATTTATATTCATACCTGGAATAGTGCCCGCAAGGTTACCATCACTTGTTATTTCTATTCTTGTTTCTGGAAACATTCTTACTAAATACCCCTCTCTTCCTTGTTGGTTACCAGCCCTGTCATTATAAATACTGAATCCATTTTTTTCGTGCATCATCATTTGCTCCTTATTAATAGATTTCCTATTATACTCTCCTATATAATCAAATACTCCAGCTAAAGGGTTTTCAGTTCTTACAATATCAGCTTGCTGTCTTCCAACCTTTTCTAACATATAGTTATTTAAATATTCTATAACCTCAGCTTTGCTTTTTCCTAACACAACTATTTCCTTGTCACCAACAGCTTCCACTTTAAGCCCCAACTCTTTTGCTTTCTTCACAAGCTCAGAGGTATATTGGCCAGTTCGATGTGTTCTCATGTAAAACGCTCCAGGATTAACGGGGTCATTTTTAGGAAATCTTTTAATAGTAAAAGATAAATCTACATTAGGAATCTTAGCCTCCCAAGTATTTGTATTTTTATTAAAATTAAAACTTTCTTTAGTAAAATATCCATCACTAATAGTAAGCTCTCTTGCTGTTATGTTTCCAGCTTTATCTATATCAATATTATAATATTGAGAATAAGGGTCTCTTAAAAGTATGTTTTTCCACTTTTCGGTTCCTTTAGTGGTTGATACCATTTTTTTAAAATCCGTTTGATGGGTAAGTTTATGTCTATTATAACTAGATAAATAACTTGTTAACTGGTCTCTAACGCCCTCAGGAACCGTCATGTCTTTAGAATATCTAACAAGAACATTTTCTATAGCGGACTCCATTTTGTATGTTTGAACACTTGAAAATATTGCTGAAAGATATAAAGTCATTGTGAATTTATCTAGCCACGCATACTTATCATCTTGTATACCAATACCAAAAACGTCTTTAAATATAGCGTCTAAATTAACTCCGTTTCTAGCGGCGTGGTCAAAAACCTCTCCAACGTACATACCTAGCGTACCACCCGCAGTAGCGTGACTAAATTGTAACATTTTTTCAACAGCTTTTGTGTACATAGGAGTATAGTTAAGAGGAGTTGGCCCAAGATTTCTAATCATATTTCCAGCTTCATCAGCCCACCCTAAAAATGCTCCATCTTTAAATAAAGGCCTTGCGTCTGGCCTTACGTTAATAGGGCTACTTTTGTCCCAAAAAAGCCATCTAGAAAGTTTTGTTTGCGGAAATATAGCATTAAAAGTCATTGTTCCAGCATGTATACCAGCCCCCATTTCTGGATGAGCTCCAGCTAATTTAAAACTAAAATACCCTTTACCCATTTCTTCGGCTAACCTAAGAGCAAAATGACCCATTGTTCCATTATTTCTTAATGAAATCATAGTTGCGTTATAAGCATCTCTAATTGATTTAGCAGTCATTGTGTTGTGCTGCCAACCACCCACTCTACTAAAGCCCTGATACCTAGAAAGAAGGTTTGCAGAAAGTCTAGAGCCCGCTCCTATGAAAGTTCTAGACGCTAATCCTGTAGCAGGACCTGTAACCAAACTAATCGCAAGTATTAAAGGAATAGAAGCTCCAAGTCCGTACATAGCCTCTTCATTCCAGGTTCTTTCAAATGATTCTAACTGAGCCTCTGTTACTGGAATATTATTTTCCTGCATCCAGTTCACCATTCTTCTGTTTATGTCTATAACACTATCATAATCATATCTCTCTCCATGTGTAAACTCATATAAGCCAAACAAATTCATAAACCCTTCTGCTAAACCTTCTCCTAAAGACTTGTACCAACCCCCCTCATAATCTACTGTCCCAGGGTCTGAATTTAAAAGAACAAACCTTCCAGCAGCAAGTATGTCAAGATTTACTCTATCTTTTTGTTTTAAATAGCTTTCGTGTATTAATCTCATTCTTTTCCTATCCTCGTTAGTAATGCTATCAATTTGACCTCTCGCTTTTTCTATCTCGCTTTTATCTCCCACCATCTGTTGCATTTTATCGAGATAATAGTCAGAGAAAGCTGCATTATAAACATAAGGCTGGTCTATTATTTGACCTAATGTTATTTTTTTTCCGTTTGATAATGTTATTTCGTAGTTTTCTTCTAAGTTTTCTAAATATTTATATTCAGCCGCCGCTTGATGGTAAAGGGCTAATATGTCTACTATATCTGGAACAACCCAATTTCCTTCATTATCATAATATCCTTCAAATTCTGCTAATCTTTGTTTAAAATCTGAAGTAAAAGTTTTAATTCTATCAGCTCCCTTAGGGTCAGACTCCTCCATCTGCTCTAAAGTAGGCTTGTCAATTCTCATTCCATTTTCATCATAAAACTCATCACCTATCCAGGCCATGTCATCTCTCAAGCCTTTTATTTCTGATTTTAATGAGTCTATAGCGCCCTTGTTTTGTTCGTCTTCTGGTAGATTTAAATAACCTGAGAGCTTTTTTAGTTTTTTATAAAGTTCTTTTTCTTGGTCAACAGAGTCTTTTGACCAACCAGGTTTATCTCTAGGTATAGAAAGGAAAAGCTCTTCATATATATCCATTTCCTCTTTTATGTCTTGCTCAAATTCTTTTACTCTGTCCTCATTATAACCTTCCGAGTCCTCATTAAATAATTCATCAAGCATGTCCATTTGTTGCCACATCTGTAGGTCATGAAAATCTTGTTTATACCTCGCTCTAGACCATCTGTTTAAAACTACATTTTCTGGGTTAAATTTATCCGAACTTCCTGCGGAATAAAGCTCTATAATAGGGTTTTTCGTAGCACCAGATATTCCATGGAAAAAATTATCTGTTATAGATGGGTCATTTAAAACAACTGCGTCAAAAAAACTATTTCCATCTAACATAGATGATTGCATATAATATTCTCTAGCTTGAACAACGCCAAATTCAGCATCTAAAACATTTTCACGAATATCTTTATAAATATCTAAAAGTTCATCATATATTCTTTGCCCGTCTTCATTGAACTTAGACACCATAAAACTTGCCCCACTTGTTAATTCCCTTCCTTTTTCTTTTTTATATAACTCTGCGTCTCTTTCGCTTGTGTGGTATTTTCTGTCGCCAGGATTCCTTCTTTTATCTATTATTAACTCTCTTATAATATGATTCATTCTATAAACGTCTTTATTCCAATCTTTACTTGCGTAGAATAATCCATCCCCTAGGGCTGAGCTTACCTGCATCGTAAACAACAATATATCATTCGCTTCCTCTCCTTTTAGATATGGGTTTTCAATAGTATGGCCTTTTCTAATCATGTTTTCAAGCCTTTTTTTAGGAATTAGCCCTTCATAGCTTTTAGCTCCTCCAGCTACGCTAGAATAAAAATATTGATGTTCCCCTAGTTCCTCTAAAACGCCAAGTGTTGGGAGCCTGTAGTTAGCGTCCATATCCCAATGATTATATTTTATTTGTCCTACTTCATGACCTTCCTGTTTGCTTGTAGTTTTCCAATAATCTGCCGTATTACTTTCAAAATAAGGGGCGTGAAAACCATCACCTATCATAGTTCCGTCAATAGTCGCATTGGGCCCCGCAGTACCATCTCTCCGTCCCAGGGAGGAGCTGATTTTGTCATCTCCACCACCTGAAAACTCATATATGTCGTAATTAGCCCCTCCATAAGGATAGGTTATTTGGTTGGGGTGTTTTATATACTCCGTCTTTCTAGGGTTCGCTTCATTAAACAAATACTCATTACTCCAATACATGTTGTGTTCTGCTGGAATATTATACTTCTCAAAGTTCCTGTTTTCATCAAACTCAGATGTAATACCATAATCATGTTCTCCAGGTATTCCTTCAATATCGTTGTTACGAGCATTTACCCAAGCTTGTTCATAGTCCAGCTTGCTTAGTTCACTAAGGTCATCTACCATTACCCCATTTACGAAATACTTACCCGTACTTGGGTCTACGATTACATACCTGTTTTGGTCATAATTAGGCCTTCCGTCAAATGACCCAAAAATACCCTTAAAAACCCGTTCAGTATAACCTGCATTAAAATAACCATCTTGATTCCACTCAAAGCCATAGAAATTACTATCCTTAGTGCTATTATTTAAAGGAAACATGTTGTAAACGCCATCAACAACATCGCCAAAAGCGTTACTTAGAAATTCATCACCTTCTTCTGAAGAAACCGAAGGACCATCCCCAGATGGTGATATAGTATCCGTAGGGAACTCGCTCTCGAATGAATTTTTTTTTTTAAGAACACCATCTGTATAAAGTGTCTCTAAATACTCTGTGGCAATATCGTTATCTATTTCTTTGTTGTGATATTCTTTGCCAAAAGATTGTATAAGCCCAACATAGTCATCCCCAAACTCTTCAGATAAACTAATCATTTCTTCTGGGGTCATACTAACACCCACGTCTTTACTAACCTCATTAGAGGAAAGTATTTCTAAAATTTTATATCCATTATCGTCATTCATTTAATTAAATTTTATTATTGTGTTGAAAGTAAATTATTTGTTGCTTCATTAACCGCTGTGCTGTAACCCGAAACCCCATCTAACCATGCTTGCATGTCTTTTATGTGGTCTTTAAACTCAGATTGTTTAAAGTTCTCTAACGTACCAGTATTATCCCCTTTGTATAATTCTTCAAAAGGAACATGAATTGTATATTTACTTCTCTCTTCTAATTTAGCTAGATACATTTGAAGTAAGGTGTCCCCCTCTCCTCCTGCAATATCTTCAGTAAATCTAGCTATCAATTCTTTAATTTGCTCACTTCCAATAGTTAATCTAACCATAGGCACATATCTTAATTTTGTATTAGGCTTTGATTTTTTTATACTCTCTATATCGTCTTTATGGACAAATTTTTGACCCACAACCACACCATCCTCGAGTACGTCCATTACAACCATAGCATCAATATGTTGCCAAGAACCCTTAACATCTATATTTATATTATCCATAAACATCCTTCCTTCTGTTGATGTTTTTAAGTTATTATTAGGAAGAGGCATTCCCTCCATAAACGCATTAAGAACACCATTGTTATCTGCCATTAAACGATACGTTACTTGTGTGCCACCACCACCTGGAGGGGAATATGGTACACCATGGTTATATAAATGATTATATGAATACTCACCAGCAGGGGTCATCATAAAAGGTTCTTTCTTGTCTGGGTCTACTTTATGCGCATTAACACTCATACCTGTGCCAGTAAACCTATCAGAAGGTATCATTACAGTAGTAAATGGAACATTTGTCTCATTATCTAACTTTAAGTTTTCAGCACCTACGTGAGAATACCACTCATCTAAAACCTGATATAGAGCATAGTTTTTTAAATTATAACCTCCATACTCAGTACCTTTCCATCCGTGATTTTTTATAAATTTGTCCCAATCATTTTTTAATTTAGAGTCTTCGCCTGGATTTAATTTATATTCTTCTGGATTACTTAACATCCTACTTATAACACCGCTTCCAGGATTATAATTCCCACGTGATTCTAAATAATCTCTAGCAATTTGTTCGTATATTTTGGATGCGTACTCATTGTTAAAAACTTGCACGCCCTCACCTTGAACGGTTTCTGTGTGAGTTCCTAAACTACTATTAATTTGAGAGGCTATGTCATTGATATACTCTCTTTTAGGCTTTCCGTTAAACGAGTGTGTTTCGTCTCCTATTTTCCAGCCTGGCAAGTCTGTGATAAATTCTTGTACATTATTAATACCCTTTGGTTGTTTTTTATATAACTCCTCTCCAAAAACAAATGAGTTATTATCATGGTAATCCTTGTCTTTATAATAAATAATTCCATTACGGCCTATCGTCCAGTCACTTAAATTCATGTTATCAACATTACGCCAATTTACATTATATACTAACCTTTCTGGCCTTTGGTCTTCTATAACCGAACCATATCTATCATAACCCACAACAGGTTTTCCTTGTATTGTTTGTAGTCTATTAGTTCCGTCTTGCATGGGGACAGGCGTCCCCTCTTCATCCATTAATATTTGTTGCTCCTTAAAATAACTATTCATCCAACTTGAATCTCCAGCGGCATTTTCATTTTTTTCTGTATTGTAATCATTAACTGTTACATGAAGAGGAGCATAAGCTAAAGCAGAAAAATCAAGATTTGATTCTGGGTTGTTATATACCTCCATAAAAGCGTCGTATTCAGAAACCTGTTCATTAAAAAATTCGGCAAGTTGCATTTCTTGATTTAATCTTTTTTGCCATTCCGCCCATACAGCTGGATTATATGCTTCATGTTCATGATTAAGGGCTTGGCCCTGAGATACCGCCCAATCATAATTTTGAGAATTAACATGATTGAATATTTTTGAAAACTTAGCGTGAACCTTTTGAGTGTTTTTTGATGGTTGCCAATTATTAGGCTTAGGAGTTTTTGCTTGTTCTTTTTTTTGTTTTCTAGCTAAGTTTATCTTATCTAGCTCCACCCCCCTATTTAAAATTTCTGTTGTTCTAGATTTCCCATAATATGGGGACAAGAACATAAACCCTTTAGAATTAACTCCTCCTTTTGACATTTTAATATTTTATTTTAGTTTGTTTAATGCTCCCATCAAAAGACTTGGGAATTTTGGCTCCGCTTTTAGCTTTTAAAGTTTTGTCCGAATGCTCATTAGCTTCTTTCTCCCATTTAGTAAATAATTTAGACATAAGAGACATTAATGATTTAGCATCTCCTTTTTCTATAAATTGCCTTACCGTTTTAACATCTTTAGATGGCATAATAACCTCACCACCCGTCATCTCTCCTATTTTAGCTCCTTTTTGAATTAAGTCTATAGGATTTTTTGAGTGACTCTCTTTTCCTGGAGTAAGTTCTGGCTCACCAGCTTTTACCTTCATACCCTCTTTACCAAAACCAGGAAATAAAGCACTAACACCAGTGCTAACTAATTGGGACCCAGCCTCCAACATACCCTGCTTTCCTTCAAACTCCATTTGTTTACCCATTTGCTCTTGAGCTTTTATTTCTTGCAACTTTTGTTGCTTTAAAGCAGCTTCTTGTTTAGCTATTTGTTGCTGTTCTTGTGTTATTTGAGTAGAAATGTCTTTTTCAAAGGCCGCCTCTTGTTTTTGTATATTGGCAAATTCTTGCGCCCCAGTTTGTTCTTGTGACCTTAGCATCTGATTCATCATAGCCTGAGACCTAGGGCCTCCCATTTTTCCAGTTTGTTCTAAAAACTGAGCTAAGTTAGCCTGTCTTTGTTCCTCTCTTCCTTCTAAAGATTCTCCGACCATATCTCTATAGTCCATTTTACCCATCTTTCTAAGCTCAGAAGAACCTTTTTGAAGAAGGTTTTGTTCAGCATCAGAAAGAGCATAACCACTTTCCTCAAATTCTTTACCCATTTTCTGAGCTTGCTCATACTGCTCTCTACCAGCCTTTTTTTGCATTCCCGCTCCAATCATACCCCCTATACCACTAAGAATACCACCAACAAAATAACTCCTCTTCTTGTTGTTATTTTTGGTAGATTTTTTAAGCTTCCCTCCTTTTTTAAAAAGTTTTGTATTTGGTTTATATATTCTTTTTTTAGCCATGATTACAAATATAATTTATTTATTTGGTTAAACAAAACTATCTGTCACTCAACTCACTTTTACTTACAATAGAGTTAACTGCGATAATTTCTATTTTTTCTTTTGTTTTTTTACTTAGTTTAGCTTTTCCGAAAGTTCCTTTTACACTATCTCCTTCTGCTATACCAGACCTTTTTACAAATAGCTTAACGCTACTTGCGGCCTGCGAGGAGGTTACTACGCCATTATTATAATACATAAGATTGGAGCCAGCAACTGGGTTACCACTAAGAACTAATGCTGTATCTGTAGTTATAGAAGATATTGTAATTAAAGTTCCCCCAGACGTGCATAATTGATACCCCACATCATTAATAAATATATATACTGGGTCTGGAGTAGTTCCAGTTGTTATTAAGTTCATTGATGTAAATGTTGTATTTGTCCCAGTAACAGCTGTTGTCACAACAGCGCACTGACCAAGACCTATCCATTCTGAACCTGAAGAAGTTAATCCTGATTCTGTGGTTGGCGAACCAAAAGGAATTTGAGCGTACTGTATTCTTTCTCTCTCATCAAAACGACTTTTATCTATTTCTGTATTTATTAATTCTGTTGTAAAAGTAACATCATAAGCAGAATCTGTACTTTCATTAACCCCAGCTGTCGTGCATGCTTTTGTTTGATTTCCTTCTATAGAAAAAGCTTTAAACGTTTTAACAGTAGAAGGTCCTTGAGTAAAAGGAGCCTCAACTTCAGTATTGTAAATTGTAAGAGTTCCGTCTATCGCAGGATAGAATGAACAATAATTACTTACATCAGAGTCATGAATATATATTTGTCCATTTTTCCAAGAAACAAAAGTTCTGTTTATTTTTCCATAATAATCTGCTGTATTGTGAGAATAGAATGAAGTCCATCTATTTGCTCTATCAGCCCAAGAAACAGTCTCAGCCTCTATAGTTGTTGTATTACCACCCGTTAAATCAGCATTCCAAGTTCCCGTTGTGTTTTCCCATAAAGTAGATATTTGTCCATACGTTCCTGCTAACACTAATATCTCTGGGTGCTGAATCATATACTCTAAATGCTTAGGGTTATATCCACCAAGTAATCTGAATTTTTTATTATCAGGGTATTCGTTTATATTTAACTCAGCATCATAAAAACCGTACTCAGGGTTATAAGGATTATAAAGAACAGATTTGTCTCTAAAATAATCAACCATTTTTGCGTTTGATATAACTTGTATATTACCACCTAGTTTTACAACAGCTCCTCTTTTTATATCCGTCCAGTATAATATATTACCTTCTTTAACTAAAGACTCTGGATTTTTACTTATTCCAAAAAAGTTAGGATAAGGAATAGCGTTTCCTAAAACCTCACTTGATAATCCCATATTTCCTGTTCCAGAAGCATTAACCATTATATCTTTGTTTACAGCAACTCTATGAGTTCTGTCCTCATGAATCATAATCATATCAGTATCTCTACCTACAATTTTCTGAATAGCCCCATCTGTTACCTCATAAGATTTATAATTTAAATTAGCAGGTATAAAAGAGCTAAGTCCGTTATAACTCATTTCAGGATTATAAATTTCCGACCAAGTAACTCCAGCTATATGATGTATTTCTTTTGAGTAAGGAGAGTAGGTGTTTATTCTACCTATACTAAAGTGATTGGTGTCATAAAAGTCATTTAAAAAATAATCTTCAACAAAATTTACTATTGTAGTGTCAGGTTCTCCAGCCTTCATTATTCTAGGCTTGTACCAAACATCACCTAAATTAAATTTACCCCTTGCCTCAGAACCTGATGAAGAATAATAATTTCCATCATTATCAACTAAAAATCCACTTTCAACACCATCTCCACCAGCAAGCCCTTGGTTTTGAATATCTCCAGTATGTAAGCTAACGTCATCAGATAAAGGTAGTATTGAATATAAAGGTCCATATTCATAGTAAATAGTTTTATCTGGGTCCGTAGATTTTTTAGGTCTATAAACCTCAAACATAACATCGTTATAAACATGAATATTAGATAATACAGCATCTTTACTCATAACAGGAGCTTCAGAGCCTTGTGATACCTCTTGAAATTCTAAGTAAAAACCATCGTCACTACCCTCGGTATCCAGTGAATCAATAAAAGGACAGTCTTCTTCAGACATCCCAGCATCATAAAAATTCATTCCTGAAAGTTTTAGGTCTATATAACTATTAAAGGCCGCATAACCACCCCCTTCTTTTTTATATAAAAACCTTATTCTATCTCCCTTAACAAATTGATATTCTATTAAAGGGTCATCATTTTCAACATAACTTTCATTATTACCTCTAAAAGAATTAAAACTTAAATATATCCTAGTGTCATCACTATCACTAGGTGCGCAAAAGGCCTTTCTTCCTAAGAACTGTATAAAATCATCTACTGAAGAATTTCTTCCATAAGCCCATCTAAATGACCTAGCCCATGGTGGTGGTTTATGAGCTATACCCCATTCCATATAAACAGACCCTAATCCATCACCATCTTCTACATCTAATTCGTCTGCCGTTTTAGATTCAGACGCAAACTTAACATACGTATTATTATTAGGGTCAGTAACTACTGTAGAACACCTTCCTTCTAAATCATAATAAATTAAACCAAAACTATGAAAAGCTCCTGTTTTAAATGTTTGAGAAACATTCTCTGCTAATCCCTCTAACATTACAGATGTATCTTTTTTATATTCTAAAGTCACTACATTAGTAGACTGTCTCGCTGTGGCTTCTTTTAAATTTGACTCCCATCCTTCAAGGCCTTCATCTCCCATATTCTCCGTAATAGAAGAGTCTACATTAAAAGCTAAAGAAACTCCTTTGTTGTCCGTACACAGCCTTGTGTCACCAGGGTCTTGCCCACCAGTATTGTGTAAGTTTAAATCGTCCCAGGGGTTTTGTTTATCAGCAGACAGTTCCATGGTAAGTATTTTTTGATATTGTAAAGCCATCGGTCTTTGTGTCCACGTCCACTGGGCTCTCATGTCGCTAGCAGCTTTAACAGCATCTTCGTATTTAGTCCAAAAAGGAAGGCCTACTCCTGCAATACCAGCAGCGTCATAAAAGACGGGGGGCCCCCCTCCAACATCATTACCAGGGAGTGCATCGTTGCTAGTTCCTGGCCCTGCCACATCTCCCCAGTCTGTTATGACATGAGTAACCCACTTCATTTGTTCATATATACTGTCTAAAGATTCTGGACATTTTATTATCCACTTTTTGTCAGGGTTACCTAATTTATTTCTTCTATAAGTATCTTTATTATAAGGACCCTCCCCACCATCATCTTCTAACCAAACGCAAGAGCTAAAATTTATTGTTAATACTATAGACGCTCCAGGCACAAATTCTTCTTCTAAACTTTCCCAATTAAAGTTAAACCTTATTCTAGCGTACCCATCTGCGCCACCACCACTTGTTCCGCAAAAGAATCCAGAGGCAGCGTGCTTGTCTCCCTCAACAGCATCTGGCTCTCCATACCCGCTTCCATACATCCTAGCTAAAGGGTTCCATACGTAAAAATGACCTGTTTGAGTAGCTCCATATTGGCCCTCTACATCAGAAAGGTCCCAATCCCTAGCCTTTCTCCAATTACCCCCATCATCCATATTAAATCCAGGACCCTCAAAAGAAGACATAAGAGACTGGTCATTGTGCATTCCGCAATAACTACTACTTTGACTAACTGTATACAAATTAATAGTTTCTCCCGCATCAGAATGCCAGTCACTTTTCCAATATGGGTTTTCTAAACCACCTTCATTAAATTGGTCAAAACCATAACCTGACAGAGAGGTAACACTAAGGTCGTCGCCATAATCTCTGGCTAAACCTAACACCATTAAAGGGTTTTCTATTTCCATTCCCTCATATTGTTCTGAAGACCAATAAATTTGGTTTCCCTCACTATCAATAGAAGAAGGTCCGCTAAAATACTCATTAAGAGAATCAGTATCAAAACTAGGGTAGTATTCTCCACCACCATTATAACCACTCCCTTCTCTCCATCTTCGTGATGTTGTGGATGATAAATCTTTACTCCACCCGCTGTCATCACCTGTAACCCAATCACCATCATCATCATTACGATATTTGTTCCAATGTTTATCGTTTTTAAAAGAATAAGCGCCAGGTTTACTTGCACTATCTCTTAAATCAGTCCAGAAAGGATATAGCACTATATCATTGTTTATAACAGCAGATACAGCTAATTGGTCATTTTCCGTATATTTAGGATTTACTGTTATAATAGGTTTATCAGGTAAATTAAACCCCTCAATATAATTAGCGTAAGCTAATCTATTATCTCCTATTACAGTTTGAGTTTTAGCTCTTCTAGGTACGTTATCATATAAATTAGAACCTTCTGTAGGGGCTATATATGTGTATATTTTATCGTTATAAAAAGGTATTGTTTGATATAAAATTGAATCAATCCAATCACCCTCATCTATAGAGTACGTTGTTTGCCAATTAGAGGAATCGTTCCTTACTTTAGCTATACTGAAAAATTCACCTCTATTTCCAAAAGGTATTTCTCCTAAATCTTTACATTTTCTTGCAGCAACCTCTATAAATTCAACCAAGTGAGAACCATTTCTAACCTTAACATTTATTTTATTTGATGTAGATATTATAGCGGGGTCTTGAATATTACTATTAGTCATTAAATTTAAAGATGCGTTAACATCACTAACGGGAGACCATGTGCTAACCTCTCCATCATAATAATGAAATCTATACTTAAATTGCCATGAGAATCCAAATATATTATTTTTATCACGTGTTTCGTCTGTTTCAAAGTTGTATATAGGTTGGTATCTAGGCATTCTTTTTATAACCTGAACAAATTCTAACTTTCGCTCTCTAGCGGTCATAAAATCACTTGGATGTGGGTCTAAAAAAGGAGCTGTTGGAGAATAAAACCACGATGGGTAGTATTTAGATTGAGGAAAATACCCAACCCCAACTCCATCATAAATCTCTAAAGTTGCTTTAGCTTTTTTTATGTTTATAGAATTAGGTTCTCCGCCTCCCCAAGATTTCCCATCACCCTTTCTTTTTTGTGTTAATTTTTTTGTGTTACCATATAACTCATGAGTCCAATATAACATGTCTCCCATTTTATTTATATTGGTTATTTTGTGCTCAAATTCCCAATCAAAAAAATGAGTATTAAAATTAGCCGTGTCTCTAAATACTTTTCCTACAGCATCTGTTTGTAAATCGTATTCTAATATGTGAGATAAATAAGCATTTTCATTTGTGTCTGTTATTTTACTAGCAACAAAGTAATATATTTTATCATCCTGTGTGTCTTCATAGGCCCCTATACAATTATAAGAAACCTGTATTCCATAATCATCTCCGTAATCAGGAACCTTATAAGTTGCTGATTTTTGTAAACTCATATTAAAAGTTCCAGATTCAGAAGCGAACGTATAATCCATATTATTAATAGCCTCTGATTCATCGTCATAATAAGTAACTGCTGTAACAGTAATGTTTTCCCCATCCGTCCCAGCAGGAATAGGCGCAAATGTCCCTGGGGCTAAATAAACATAAAAAAAGTCTTCCTCTCCAACTATACTGTCCTTTGAAAAAGTAACTATAGGAAAGTTAGTTCCCATTCCCCCTTCACCGCCCATTTGCATATTGTGTATTTCGTTAGAAACATCGTAGGGCTCTATTTCCCATAACGCTGTAGCTGCATTATATGTAACCACATTATTTGATACCGCTTGACTACTTAAGTACATGCTAGCAGTAATTGAAAAGTTTGCAAGCAAATCTGCTTTATAATTATTTATAAAATCTACCCACATTTTAGCCCTACCCCATAAATAAGAACCATTTCCAGTTACAGGATACATTTTTTCACCATTATCTGTTTCCGCATAAGGAACACCCCCAGATACAAAATAAGTATCTGGTATATAATCTACATTTGCATCTGTATGAGATAATTCAGAGCTATCAGAATAATTATTATTTGAAACTATAATCCAAAAAGTAACTGTATCGTTTACAGCCAAACCTGGAGCAAGCCACACTTCTTGAGCAGCGGATTCGCTTAAATTAGGAAATATGTAGTTTGTAGCTGGTATTTTATTACCCTTAATATTTTCCACAACACCAGCTTGATTACTCTCAGAGCTTATATTACGAATATTAAGAGCGTGAGAATAATCCCCTTGAGATATTAACCTTTCGCTAGTATCTTTATCTAATCCACCTGTAAAACTTTTCTTAATCTGTTTAGCCATCTTCTAAAATTTAGGAGACTGCTTAAACGCCTTTCTAGATGTTTGGAGAGCCTCGTCTTTGTTAAATGATTGCATTCTAGCCCTAGCTAGTCTTTTTTGGTTATAATACTCTTTTTTAGCCACTTGCTTCTCATTCATATTAATACCTCTTTTTCTATAAATAGATTTCCAATATATATATGAACGAAGAGCCTCTTCTGCAAAAACATGAACAGTTATATCTTCACCAGTAAGGCCTGTTGAGCCATCTGATATATATTCCATTATTATATTAGAAACCCCTAAGTCAGAAAATTCTATTGTTCCTGCATCAAAATTAACTCTATAATATCCATTAGCGTTGGTCCCCCCTCCTTGACCATATCTACCCCATAAACCATCGTTATATGAATTGTATTGAAAAACTGGAGGGTCTGTAGTGTCATCAGTAGAATTGCCTGTAGAAACAGAGCCAGGAACTAAATTTATATCTCTTTTATGTCCTAAATATTGAAATTTTCCATTTGAATCAGAAGCCCCTATTCTTATATATTTTACATAATCTGATGGTAATACAACAGTATTTTTAGAGTCTAAAGTTAACTCTACAGACCTTACTTGCCTTACTATGTCAAAATTAAGTTCTTTTAACCCTTTTAAGCCTAGATTAAAATATCTTAAATATTCATGCTCGCTTGACTTTCCTTCTTCAATAAGCAAGCCTTGTATTACCTCATCTAATGTTATAAGTTGTGCTTGTTCCATTTTTATCCAATATTATCATTTACTAAATCTTCTCTAGCTTTTTTCATTAAACCAAATAGATTTACTGTATTAACTATTATTTCTTTTTCATAGTCAGCGGGTATTGGGTAATAATCATCTGACCCTATACTTCTAGACGTGGCTATATAATTAACATTTAAAGAAAGTGTTTGTTTATTATTTTTATATAAATATACTCTATTACCCTCTATATAATAAAATTCCCTTCCACTTTTTACTGCCAAATTATGATACATATTGTTGTGACCCCCTCCACTAGGCATTCTTGTTAAAACCCTTCTTTTTTGAAATTTAGATGACATACTTGAAGCCGTTACTGTAGAAATAGAAGTAGCTAACTCTCCAGTGTTAGACGTTGAAATATTAAAACCCCCCATAGACTCCATTTCTTCAAAAATTATAATATTATCATCATTAGTTACAGATATGTTTTTTTCCATAGCTATTTTGGTAGAAAATTTATCTACAAAATTTGTAGCCACTTGCCCTGTTGATGTGGCCCCATAATCTTCATTTGAATAAGGAAGAACGTACATAGAATCATTAATAATAACTTTAAGCTGTGTATCCGAAATATTTGATTGAGTAAATGTTGTAGCCTGATTTTGTATTGAAAAAGTAAATCCATGTGAAGAGTCTTCACTTTCTTTTCCGTTTATCTTAACATCGCTAATAGAAAAACTATATAACCCGCTAACACCAACATTGTCATCATCATCACCTGTATTATAAGACGAGTTCTTTAAGTCAAAGTCATTTAAAAATTTATTAAAATCAGGGCTGTTTAATATAGATTGAGCGATATTTTGTGTGTTATAAAAATTTTTATCGTTATTAATAGTTTTAACGTTCAATGATATTTTATGCTCATTACCTCCCTCTGTAAATGTAAAAGAAATTCTATAAACAGAGTCTAATTTTATAGGTCCTGCTGAAAACTGCAAAACAGATAAATCCGAAATTGTATTAGGTTCTGTAACTCCTGTAGTAATGGTTATGTTAGTTTTTTGTTTATTATAAGTTTTTCCAATAGCCTCTACTCTATATAAACCTAAATCATTAGGTAAGTTTATGGGAGAATTATTTAAAATCCCATAAGAGTTATTATAAACATTAATAACTTCGTTTGTTAACCAATCTCCAGTAATTTCTAGTTCAGCAGAGTTTGTAGTTGTGCTTTTAGCATAAACTCTGTTCATTATCTCTCTTTTAATAATAGCGTCTCTTTCTTGGTCGATAAGAGCCATTACCTCTCTTATGTCAATACTAGAGTCGTCTGACACATTTCCACCTTGAACTATTCTAAGTATTTGTTCTGCTATTTTCTTTTTTGTAGCCATTATGACATTTCTTTATCTTTTGTTTTTACATCTCCATATTGAGACACCGCTGTTTCACGTAAGTTTATTCCTATATAAGAAAGCATTCTTTGAGCTATCTCATTATGAGTGTGTTCTGGTAATAATAAATTTTGAGTTTGTGATGTAGACTCATATATATACATTCCATCTATTACTGTATATGTCCAATTAGGAGCATTACTTGTTGATGGATTTTTTATGTATGTGCATTTTACAATTCCACTATTTAACTCATCAGAAGGACCTGTATATATTTCAAATCCATCGTCTATCATTACCGCAACTGGATTAGAGGAACTAGGAGGTAATAAATGACTATTTAATCTAGACCTTAACTGGTCTTGTGTTAATATTTCTACACCCTTTCCCTCATACTCTAATTTTAAAAAGTATAACATATCAGTAGGATAACCCCACGCTCCATTATTAGCAGAAGAATAGGATAAATTCGTTCTTTCCACAACAGTTCTTATATCATCCATAGATGAATGAGTTTGAGCGTACCCCCCAGTAGCAGGGTTTGACGCCAAAGTATATTTCCCGTATCTATCCTGTATAATATCAAGCTGAGCTCTGTCTGCTAATAAATTAAACTCAGAAGGTTTTACAAAACCCCTTTGTTCTTTATTACACATGAATTGAATCCATTTATATAATTCATCTATTGTCATACTGTTAATTTTAAACAAATATAACAAAAAAAAAGGAGGCCGCAAACGAACCTCCTCTTTTATTAGGGTCTTACCTTTATCCCTCCAATCGTTCTAGTTGAAGTTTTATGTGCTCCAACGCAGTCTCTCCCTTGCCTGACAGACAATATTCTGTCATGTGGTCAATAGCCTTAACTCCTAGTGGGACGTTAGTTATAACAGGTCTTTGGTCTCCCTTAATCCAAGTAATTTTATCTCTATCTAATTTAATGATATTATATTCAGAAGCTTTTAATAAAGTTTCTTTTAGCTCTGTTTTTGGGTCATCCATTCCAGCAATAAATGATTTAGGGTCCTTTTGAGCTAACATTTTCATATCATATCTAATCTCATCAGTAGATTTGTTTACATTTATTCCCAAAACTTTAGCGTAACCAATTAATTTCTCAAGAGGCATTTCTAGAGCTGTTCTTATAGCATCCATTTCTACCATCATTTTCTCAAGATTATTTTTAGCCTTTTCTTGATGATTTAATAATTTAAACGCAGGCCTAATATTTTTATCTCTATCAGGATTACTTTGGTTTAAATTACAACAATTTAAATATTTTCTTAAAGTAGGATTTGTTCTGTCTACCATTAAAAATCCATTATTAAAAGTAATTGGAGACTTGACTTTAGCATCTTCTTTTTGTTCATCTTCGTATATAGAGATTTCTCCAGGTATATATCTAATTTTTCTGTTTACATCTTTTTCTGGGTCATAAATAATATCCTCAGCTTTTATCATATAAACAACTGGATAAATTGGTTTTCCTTTTTTATCTTTTCCGCCATTTTGCACTAATTGGTACATAGATGGTTTTGTTTCTTTCTTTTTAGGTGTGTTGAGATTTTGTATGCCATGAGTATTTGTTTTTTTAGGCATATCTGCTACGGGATTAACAACGGTCTTTATAGACATTGGTTCCGCAGTCTTTGTTGTAGTTTTTTTTGTTTTTGTCATTATATTAAAAATTAAATTAAATTAAATTCATTAAAATACCCATGGAAGGGGAAAAACCCCTTCCTTAGATATGTTCTTTATCCTGCCTGTATATCATTTCAAGACAGTTTTAAAACCTAGCTATGTGCTGTAGCAATAGCAATTGTGCCTACACGGTCAATAACAGTGGAGAAAAATTCGGTAGCTCCTGTTAAGTCGTCACCAACTGTTAAAAATCTATTTTGCTTTGATGCAATATCATTGATTTTTGCAGTAAAGTCAGAAATAAATTCTTTTACAGTTCTTCCTGTTGTTAATGTTACCTGAACACTATCTGAAATAGTAACAGAGTCGTCCGCTTGGTCCATGCCATCATAATTGTGCATAGACTTAAAGTATAGCGTAACAATAGTTGACCCTCCAGTACCAAGAGATTGCATTCCAGCATAAGATGATAATGGGAATAAACAAGAGTCCGCCGCAGCATCATCATTACCTATCGTAGCTTGAGTTCTAAAGTATAAATAAACTTCTTCCATTTTTTTACAATTTTTAAGAGTTCTTACCAGCAACGGCTAACGTGTTTGCCGATACAACTTTACTACTAAACATTTCACCAGTTTGGTCATCAACTAATACTAACATACCATCCCTTGGAGAGCTAAAAAAACTTACAAGGTCTTGCATTACTTCTTTATGAGTGTTATTATTAGCTAGCCTTAACTGAACGCTGTCACTTATAACAACCTCATTGGCTCCATCTGAGTCTCCGTTAAAATTACACATAGACTTAAAATACAGATTTAGTATACTGTCAGATATTGGCGTAGCGCCAACAAAAGACGATAACGGAAAACAACAAGAGTCCCCTGTAGCATCATCATCAGCAGCTGTAGCCTCTGTTCTTATATATAAATATTTTTCTTTCATTTTTTATAATTTTTAAGAGTTAGCATCTGCAACAGCTATTGTTCCAACAGCTGAAATTAAAGATGACGCATATTGCGTATTGCCTGTAGAGTCGTCTCCTATAATAATGTCACCATACCCTCCTGAAGCAGAGTTAAACATTTCACAAATTTCTTGCATAAGCTCTTTGTGAGTGTTAGCAGTCACTAAAGTTAATGGCACAGAGTCAGAGGTAATAACTTCGTTAGCTCCATCAGTGTGTCCATCACGATTCTTCATTGACTTAAAATATAGTGTTAATTCAGAGTCTCCTGTTGGCTGCATCCCCGTAAACGAGGATACAGGAAATCCAACAAAAGCTTCCCCTCCAGACAAAAACGTCTGAGAGACCGCTGAAGTAATATGCGTAGTACCCGTGTTGGTTGCAGTAACCAAAGCAGACGCATCCGCACTTGCAGCAATCGCTGTTACAATATTGTCAGCACCCATGTCATTACTAGTACCAATAGCAGCAGTAATAGCGTTACCTGAAACCGTAACAGTGACTTGACTCTCTGTTCCTGATTCTGGTATTGTAATAGAAATTTCGTTTCCAGCAGCACTACTGTCATTAGCTGTTAATACCAACTCACCAACTGTTGCGGTAGCAGCAGCCGTTGAGTTAAAATATACATATTTTTCTTTCATGATTAATGAGTATTAAAGGTTAATAATTAAGATTTCTTGATTAACATGTAACGATTCGCAGCGAAACCTTCAAAACCTCTCTCAGTTCTATAGTGAGATTTAAGTCTATCTTGAGTTTCTGTTTTATTCTGTAGAATCGCAGAACCTGTTAACCAGTGTTCCATCTCTCTTGAATAACCGTTAGCAGCTTTATAACGCATTCTTAATGAAGGAATTTTATTTCCACTCTTAGCGTCTTTCTGCATATCCATAGGAATACAAATTCCCCATCCTGGATAATTAGAACCTGTCATAGCAGTTAATTTAGGGTGATTTAACAAATCATAAGTTTTCTTATGGAATGTATATCCACCTCTTGAGAATGAATTAAATCCTAGATTTAACGCCATGTCTTTACTGTTTTGGAAAGTACCATAGTTAGCACCACCCGCAGCATAAGCTCCTTGAGCAGCTAATAAATCATCAATATCTAAAGATAGATTAATACCACAATACATAGCGTATTCTTTAGCACCTCTATATTTATCTAATGATTTTACCATAGCATCAAAATCAGCCATTGTAATAGACGCTGAACCTAAATCCATTGATTGACCCTTGTTTTCTACAAAACTAAATAAACCTTCTGTACCCCTAAGAGTTTCTAGCGATTGAGCCGTTCCGTCAATAGTTGCAGAAACAGAAGAATTTACTAAAGTAGTAGTGTTAGTCATTTTCTTACCTAAGATAAGTTGTAACTCACAATAATCTAAGAATCTTTTATAAGTATCTGCCTCACCTTTTAAATACCAAAGGTATCCTGAACCCATTTTTTCATTATCAACTTTTACGTAAACAACGTTAGTAGCCTCAGAACCTGAAACTTCAAACGATTCTTTAAGAATCATCACATTGTTTTCGTACTCATGTAATAATGGAATTATTGATTCTGGTTGTCCAGATTTTTCTGGATAAGCATTACCTATAATAGTCATTTCATATGTTGCGCTTGCTGTTTTATCAGAACCCCATGTTGTAAGAGGCATGATTGTTATTGGGTCAATAGCAGGACTTGCTGTTCTTACTGTTACGTAACCCATATCACCATCAGCAAACAAAACAATATCACCAACCCTAACTGGGTGGTCGTTGTTAAAATCACCTGTGTCGTGATTGTCAGTTATAGCCACATCAATAGCGCCTGTACCATCTGCCGAAGCACCTGCCTCGCCATCTGATTGAACTGTAACTGTCATGTCATTATGACGAAATGCTTCTTCATAATGTTCAAAATTTGTATTAGCCACTGGAGCTTTTGACCCCATTAGCTCTAGAAGACCTGTAATACCTTGGTCTCCATATCTTTTAATTAATTTTTCTGATACGTCTCTTTTATGTAACTCACCTGATGTTGCTGTAAGAGAACTAACATAATTGTTAGTAGTCGCCTGCATAACAGAGGTAGGAGTTAAGTGCATACCAGAAGCTAAACTTACTGTTGCCATTTTATTTTATTTTTTAAATTATTAATATTTTTTAAATTAATCGTCTCCAAATATTTTATCCGAAATCTGCTCTAAAATAGACTTTTTCTCAACAGTAGGTGGCGCTTTTTCTGTCTTGTAAGAAGGGTTTTTTATTTCGTTAATGACCTGTTCGGTACCCTTTGACCTATATTGATTTGCAACACTTCTAACAATAGCTTCAAAATTGTCTCGTATAAACATATCTAGGTTTAGTTTATCATAATCCCACTTACCACTTTCTTTGTCAATATATCTATCAAAAAATGTATCAAGGTTTTGATTAGATTTTACAATCTGCTCCTTATGTTCAGGAGTTAGCATAAAATCAAATTGTTCACCCGTATCATTTATAGCAAAAGATATAGACTCAAGGTCATCAACTTCATTTTCCATGTTAGAAAGCCAGTCTGTTCGTAATTTATCTGCCTCATCTTTTGTTAAGCCTGTTTCTTCATCAGCAACTGGCATTTTATAAGACTCTTGCAAATTCATCATTTCTTTTCTAGCGTTCTTTACATCTTTTTTTAGCTGAATATTACCAAGTGCAACTTCATCTTCAGAATATTTTTTCTTGTCCGTCTTGTAGGTAGCGTTATAATATAAATCAATTTCTTTTTCTGTTAAATCAGGATTATTTTGCTTTAAATATTCCTTCATTAAAACATCATCTTTCATATCTTTATAATCAACCTCCTGTGTTCTAAGATAATCAGAAACACTTCTACCTGTTTCTTTAACAAACTTGTTCATTTTTTCTAACTGTTCGTTAGCAAAACTACCTCCTTTGTTATCTAGTGCCTCATCAAATTCATCTAAAGTTTTGTATTCAGTGCCAAACTCCTCGTTAAGCACTTCCACAAAATCCTCGTCAGTATAAGCAGGCTCTTCCGAACTTTCAGGCTCAGCCTCATTTGTAGACTCAGTCCCTACCGTTTTTATTTCTTCTTTCGGTTGCTCTTGTTCTTGAGCGGATTCAGTATTTAAAGAACTCTCGTTTTTGATAGGTCTTTCACGTTTTATTGGAACCACCTCGGGGGGTGACATGGTCCTATTTTCATTTTCTGTTTGACCAGACAAGTCAATAAGACTAGATTGTTGTTCCTGTGAGTCACTATCACGGACAATTTCACCTCCGAAACCTTCCGTTATGATTTCCCCAATATCATCTTTCATAATAAATTGAATTAAATTAAACTTCTATTTTTGCAAATATATAAAATATTTATATATATACATATATTTTTATAAAATTAATTATATTTTACAGGGCTCTTTTTTTGTCCTCATCACTAATCACCTCAAATAGGCCTGGGACCTTAGTGACTGACTCATCCTTAGTTTTACGTGGTCCAAACATAATATTCTCCCCATCTTTCTTTTTTTGCTCTACGTCTTTATCTTCCTTTTTTTTATCTACTATCTCTGACTGAATTTCTCCACTCATCTCAATAGATTCTTTTTTAGCATCACCAATAACCATGTTTGCGTCCACCTTACCCTCGTTACTTAAAGATAATTGTTCCATTTTTAATTTATGTAACTTCTCTTCATATTTAGCTTTTAAATCATACTCAAGCTTCATTAACTCCATTTCTGCTTGAGATTTAGATTGTATTTTTGTTTGCTCTATTTGAGCCTTCATCTGCTCTTCTTGTTGCCTTCCTTGAGAAGCGGCCATTGTAGCTTGTTGTTGTTGTTGTGCCTGCATTTGAGAATTTTTTTGAGCTTGCTGCATTAATTCTTCTTGATATTTCTTTCTCCTAAGAATTAGCATTTGATTAGCTAATTTAACATTCCTTAATCCCCTAATTAAAATTGCGTCTTCTATTCTTAATTCTTTTTGAGATATAGACATTTGAATATTTTGCTCTAACATTTGTTTTTCTTGTTCATCAGGGGCAACCTCAAGAGTTATACCAAAATCATATATAGACAAGTCTTTTCCTACTTTTATATTTTTCATTGTACTGCTACCTAAAGCAGAAATATAACCTTTAAGAGGTTTATCATACTTAACAATATCTTGTAATCTCATAGCCACGCACTCTCCTAAAGATTTTACTAAATTTAAGTACCCCTCATTAATTTGTCTAGTTGCATTATTTGACGCTAATAGTTGTAATTTTTGAATACCAACCAAAGCCTCGCTAGAAGGTTTAGCTCCTTCCCTAACCTCATTTATACCAGTAACATCTCTTATTAATTGTAAATTATGGTTATAAACTTGAACTAATTGCATCATTTCTCTACCAATACCATTCTCTAATTCTTGTATAGGCATTACGGAATTTTGAACACCATCATCATCTAATCTTCTATAATATATATTACCCGTTTGGTCATATATTTCTTGTAACTCTAACGGAGTAAACGTCCCCCCATCTCCTTTAGAAACATTTTCTAGCGCACCTATTTCAAACGCCGCACCTTTTGGTCTAGCTTTAGCTAACACATGTTGAAGTTTTAAATGCGCTAACTGTATTTGGTCAGCAAAAGGAATCATTCTTTGACACAAAGAAACCATTTTCATATCCCTTAAATTAGGGGCATATATCATATAAGAAAGCTTAGTTTCAGATAAATTTGATTTAGGTCTCATCATATTTTTTGCTAAACCATAATCAAAAATAAAATCTGTTCCAACAATCCATTTCCCTGAATAAACTACCTTTACATTATTACTTAACTTTTCTCTTTTGTTTTTAGAGTTTTTAGAAGGCTCATGTCCTGATTTTCTTTTTTTAACAGAATATCCTCCAAAATTATTTTCTTTTTTTTCGTAATTTACTTCATAAGGACACATAAATTCCGCATCTAATATTTGAACGGAAAACCTATCATATTCTTGTCCGTATATACCTGTAGAACTAAACCCTTCAAATTGAGTTTTTTTAGGGCTTTTTCCATAACCCTCCGCTATTTCTTCATATTCTTCTTCAGTAAATTGGTCTCCAGCTAATCTTTTTAATTCCCCTATGGTTACAGAATATATTTCACCAACATGTTTAATATTTTTAAAATCTGGAGAATCAGAGTAAGATGTTATTAAATTTACTGGGTCAACGTATTTTACTTTAATACCTGTAGATGGGTCTATATAAGTTTTTAAAGCCGCTTGACCAACAACAACTAAATCCCTTATTATTCTTTTTCTTGTTTCTTTAAAATCATTTAAGTCTAACACAAACTCTATACCTTGTTCTAAAGATATTTCATGAGCCTGTTTGTAGTTTAAATTCATATAAAGGTCTAATTCTTCTTCATTTTCAGGAGTAAATCCTTTAGGTTTAAAGTCACCACCCATAACTTCATTTACCTTATCAAGGTGGGATTTTTGCGTCATATTAACACGAAAACTAGACTCGTCTTTAGTTTTTATTTCTTCTGACACAGGGTCAATAGCAGACGCTTTGATTTCATATTCCTGATTAATCATCTCACCACATATAACATCAACAAATTTAGGAACAATAGAAACGGGAGTCCAGTCTATATTCATATAAGAACTGTCCCCCTGAACATCTAGCAAGTCTTTATATTTAGCTATACCCTGATTTCCTTCTGCATATTGCCTAGATGTGTTAAAAGTTTTTCTTCTATCAGCATAATTATAATGAGAACTTTTATCCCAATCGGAATACATTTTTTTAAAATATTGTAATCCATATTCTTTTTTTGCCTTATCTTCGTTTGATGCGAATGGAGTTGGATAACCACCTATGGTTTTAAACTGAGAATCTGTGTCTAAAATTTTCATTTAATTCTTTTTGATATTAGTCCTTTATTATTAAACCTTTTAATGAAAGTTAAAGGTACAACTTTTATTTCTTTTTTTAAAACATGTTTTTGAGAAGCTAATAAAGCTAAACTTGATGCCACTGTAGCATCGTATTTTGTTCTATTATCTGGCTCAAAACGACTCCAATCATCTAACAACCTATTAAAATAACATCTACCCATCTCTCCTGTTTCTGGGTTTTGCCCTACATAATCATACACATAAGAAGCTATTGATTCTGTTTGAGCATTTAACACAGCAACCCCCGTACTAGGAATACCTTTAGTTTGTTGTCTCCTACTAGAGTCTGTATGAGTAGATTCTGGTCTTTCCATAAGGTACTCTCCATAACCCCTTCTCTCAAAATATTTTATAATACCCACCTTATTGTTTTCTACCAATAATTGGCATCCATAATAAACACAAGTTTTAATCATATCCTCATAAAACATTTCTGCTTTAGGAGGCCTTGCTATATATTCACAAACAAAGACGTTTGAAAAATCATCCATCATTGTGAATTTTTTATAAACGTAACAAGCGGCATCAGACCTTCTTCCATCAGTTGTTGTGTCATGGTCATAAGGGTCACACCCCGCTACTAGCTCTATATCGTTTCCAGGAAACTTTCTAGTCCCCTTTATTTTTATGTTATTTCTTCTTTCATCTGGAGGTAACCAAGCCATCTCCCACTTACCTTTAGAATTAGGTATCCATTTAACCTCTGTGTCTTGAACACCCTTACTCCAAATAAAATCTCCCTTAACAGTTAATCCTTCAGCCACCTCATTATAATCCATTTGTTGATATATTTTTTCTACATCAAAAGGACTATGTAAAGAATCGTTTCTAAAAGCCTCTTCTACCGTAAAGGGTCTTTGCCTTTTTTCTTCAGACAATTTAGTGGTATTACTTTTATAAGCCTCTCTAATATTCTGAAGATATTCTTTTGCTCCTATTTTTTTTCCTATAAACTTAGCCTGTTCTTTTGTTGGCGTGTCTATAACAGACATTCCATATTCATCTATAAAGCCCTCATAACCATCATAAGCTGGAGTAAAATAACTATACATACCAGACCTCGTTCTTCCATTACCATCTCTTTCTTCTATATCGCTATCGTCCCAAATGTTTTTAAAATTTTCACCCCCTGAATCAGCCATTTCATTTACTGTAGTAGGCATAAAACATTTTCCTATAATTTTATCCCCTAACGTTAAACAAGAACGAACAACTTGCCAGTTTTTTTCTACATTAGCATCTACCCATTTTCCACCCTCATCACATAAATACCTAACTAATTTTACGGAGTCATAAGAATTATCTTTAGTGTTTCTCCAGTCTATTTTACTATTTAACGCTTCTGATTTAACTATCTTTTTAAAGTTCTTAGATATTTTTTGTCCTGGAGCATTAAAACTTAATGTGCTTTTAGGATTATCACTACCATCTATAATAGGTTGAAAAAAGAAAGGTAGTTGCCTAAACATATATACAAGTTTATCTGTAAATAAAGATTTAGCATCTACACCTGTTTTACTTATAATACCTCCATGAGAATTATATCTAGAGGTTATTTCATTAAGCAACATAGAGGCCCCTTTATAAGAAGCTCCCTCTCTACGGTGTTTAACCATAACCATTCCAAAGCAGTTGTTATCCTCTTTGCATATTTCCCAAAAAATAAAGAACCTTCTATCTCTATCCCTATACTCAGGATAACCTATATCTAATTTACACCAGTTTAAGTAATAATAATGTTCCCCTGTTATATAAGTAGGCTCACCATTATTCATGAACCAAACACCATTCTTTCTTCTGTTAAATTCTTGTTGTATAAAAGAAGCGTGTTGAACCGCCGTATCTTCAAATAAAGTTTCAGGCACCTCTGTTCTTTTCCACTTCTGCTCTCTTTTCTTTAAATTAGAAAAAAGAATATCCTTTTTTTTAGGTTTTGGTGGAAGTTTAAATTGTAAACCATTAACTTCTATAACACCTTCCATTAATATTATTTATTTTTCTTGTCGCTTTTCTTTCCAAGTAGTATTAATACACCATGTCCCTCTTCAGGAATATCATCAACCTTCATTCCGTGCTTGGCCTTCGAACTACCCTTTCTTCTACCTTGAATGTTTAGATGTTCCATAGAGCCCCCATCTTCCTTAAAATCTTTTTGTTTTTTCCACTTATTCAACATTTTTAAAAACGCAGCTCCCGTTATACCTCCTTTAATAGCGTTAGCGGCATTTTTACCAAAGTCCGCCCAATTTACATTATGCTCTGCTGCCACCTTTTTAGCCATTGATAAACCTATATTACCAGCAGCTTTACCAGCCTTATTAGCCACATCTTCTTTATTTTGCTGAGTTTGAGGTTTTCCTGATTCTCCATACGCTTTTTTTGAAAGCTCTTCTTCAGACATTTCAGACTGAGGAGTGTAACCACCATCCTCATATAACCTACCTCCTCTTAAATAATTAGGAATAGTCATTCCTTTATTACCTTTAGGAGGGCCAGCTTGTGTATCTTTCTTCTTTATATTCTCAATCATTTCTCTATCTTCATGCTTTTTCTTTATATCTTCAACCTCTTCTTTATGCTGCCCTTTTATTTGCTGCCTTAAACTTCCTTTACCAATACCTAATTCACTATGCTCTTTAGCTACTTTTTTAGCCTCCTTTTTGTCTATTCTAGCCTGGATTAAATCTTTATTTTTTTGGCTCTTAGTTTTTTCTTTTAATCCTTTTAAAAGCTTTACGGTAAGACCACCTTCATTATACTTAATTGTAAACCCTCCATCTTTATAGGCACCTTCCTCTGTTGCGGGTCCCTCGTAACCTTGTGCGTGCACATCCCCTATTGGCGAGCCCGTCAAGTTATCAACGCTCTCATCACCCCCTTCTTGTTCATTTGTAACCTCTGTTGATGGCAAACCTTCTTGGCTTCCCCCCTCTTCTGCTGAGGCAGCTTGGTCATCTCTCCATTGTTCTCTTTCGTCTGTTACCATCTCTCCGTAACCACCATATCTTTGTACATAGCTGTCATCTTGGTCTTCCGCTCGATGCTTGTCATCATAATAAGTTTCAGGTGCTTTATCTTGCCATCTACCATACCTTCCTTTACCCTCACTAGCTCTTCTGTCAATTCTATCAGCCCTAGCTCCAGCAATTTTTCCTCTTATACTAAACTTTCCTGTATTCTCCGCTATAGCACGTAACTTATCTTCCTTAGCATATTGCTTATCAAGTTTTCTGGCAGCTTTTATTCCTTTAATTTCAGACCTTTTTCTTTGCTTTCTAGCCTTTTTGTCACCTCTAAAACCTTGCCTAACCTCTTTAATTGCTAGACGTTTTTCAGACCTAGTCATATCACTGCCTTTTATTTCAGCTATTTGGTCTCTTTTACCCTTTCTCATCTCTTTTATATCAGCTCTTTTAGATACTCTAGCCTCTTTTTTAGCGACCCTAGCTTCTTGTCTTTGTTTTTTCTTTTCTTCTCTAAAATCTTTTCTAGCTTCTCGCCTGCCCTCTCTTCTTTCTTTTAGTTTTCCTCCAAAAAGATATTTAGGCTCTGGTTTATAAGTAGTTTCTTTATTTGCCATTTTGTTTTTTTTTAAATTAATTATTTTTTTTGAGTCGGGTTTTTCCAGCCCGAACCTTTTTTATAAGAGTGTTTTACTTGTTTTACATCTTTTTTAGCCTCAAGAATAGAAAGCTTCCTTTCTTTTGGGGTCATGTTTTCCCATTCCTTTGTTTCTTTAAGATGTTTTTTATGTCTTTGTTTTCTAGCTTTTCTTTCCAATATAACCTCCTGCCAACTTTTGCCACTTTCTTTTTTATATTTTTTCCAATACCCGTCCTTCTTTACATTTTTTGTGGTACTAACATTTTCTGTTTTACCACTATTATTTTTAGTAGTTTTTTTCTCGTTTTTTTCTTCTCTGCTTCCACCCGTATAACCAGAGGTAAATAGGTTTCCAGCTGGATTTTGCATTTGTTCAAGTAACCAATCTTTATTTTCACCCCCTTCATCAAATTTAGGAATCATAGCTCCTTTCTTTCCTGATATAAAAGGAATACCCTTACCACTTAACGAGCTTTCTTCAGTCGTTTCTTCTTCGGTGTCTTCGGCGTCTTCAGTACCTTGTCTTTGTTTTCTTTTATTTGACATCTCTTGGTATTTTTGCATCCACTTCATGGCCTTTCCGAACACAGATGTTGTGTCTCTTTTTCCTACGTTTTCAATATTTTGGTTTTCTACATTTTCTTTATCGTTTTGTAAACTTTGTACCGTATCTTGCGTTACAGACGTGCCTAAATCAGCAACAGCCTCAGGGGCATTACTTTTCCAACCTTGAGATAAAGAACTATGAATAAGGGGCATGTTGCTCGTTTCTCTTGATTCTAAAAACTCTTTACTTTCTTTAGTTTTATCAGACGTCGTAATAGCTTGGTCTAACTTATCTTTCCCAGTCAATTCTGTGGCAGTAGGTATATTTATTCTGTCTCCAGCATATATTAAAGACCCTGTTTTATCTTTTTTAAACCCTTTGTAATCAGGATTACTTTTTATAATATCATCAATAGGTATTCCAAGCTCTCTCGAAATACCCCACATAGTATCTCCTTTTTCTATTAAATAATTACCTGTTTGTTCCGTAGAAGGAACCTCTCTTTCCCCACCCTCACCTTTAGTTGGTTGAAGCCCTGGATTTAATTCCGCTATCTCTTCATGAGTCCACGGGCCCATTACGCCCTCCTTAGCAGGTCTTTTAAATGTTTGTTCTATATCTTCTAACGTAACAGTATCTCTAGGAGGTAAATTTTTCAAGGTTATCCTAGTCATTCGAATATTATCTTCCTTTAAATTGTGTCCTCCGCTAAAAAGAAATTCAGTACCAGGTCTTTCAGAATCATCATCCATTTCCTTAATAGGGTCAAACTTTTCCTCTTTAAGTAAATCAGTAAATCTCATTTCTGTTAAATAACTAGGAACGACTATAGTACGTGGTTTGAATACTGAGTTGTCATACTTTTGAAACTCTTCATTAGTACGATTTTTATATGGACCCACATCTTCAGTTAAACTAGGTATCGATATATCATCCTCTGGGTTATGTTTTACTATTAGGTCAAGAAATGCGCTTTTTTCACCAGTTTGGTCATAAGACCACGTCAGAGTTTCATTAAGATAGTCTTGAACCGCTTCCACCTCACCCTGGGATTGGAATCCTGCGGCAGTTGTATAAAAAGCGTCACCTGTCGAGCCCCAAGGCATTTCTCCTGTCCATGTTACAAGTAATTTTCCGTCAGCATTATCCCATTTTGCCCTATTTCTGTCTTTTTCGTCACGGTACCCTGTGGTCCCTTGTAAGGTATTTGCAAGAATATCGCTACCCGCAGAAGTATAAGTAAGAAGAGTATTTGTAAGGGCTTGTGTAAATTGTTGGTTTTGATTTGCGTTGAGGAAAAAACCGTCCCCTACTTTAGAAGTACCCCTAGGTTCTAATTTAAAATTTATATTAAGTGGATAATCACCATCTGGCCCTTTAGTTGGGGTCTCTATTGATATAAAAGTATCTTTACCTGTTTTAGTAATATGAATACCAGCGTCTGCTAAAACATCTAAATCCCAACCCGTTTTTTCATTAAAGGCATTTCTAAGGCCCCCGTCCATTCCCTTTTTAACTATTAAGTTTTTAATATAATCTTGTGTGTTATATCCAAATGTATCGATTGTGCCATTTGCATGAGCAAATTCTCCATATTCATCATCATAAGGCCAGTGAGTATATGCGTTTAGGTCCATTTCCTCGTTTTTATACAAACGCCTGCTGTCTTTACCACTAGTAGACCACCCATAATCCAAGCCCCAATGCTTGTTTCTAAGCGTTTCACTTGTTGTTATTTCTCTATCTACACTTATCTCACGTTCTCCTCCTCCCCTTTCTGCGGAAAGCGGGCTTCTAAAATAATTAGTAGCTTTTAGATTTTGTATTGCGAAATTAGTCCTAACACCCCCTTTTTCTTCTGGTAAATAAAAATGCCCTATAAGCTCATCTTCAACAGCGTTTGAAAGAAGAACAAACATATCGTTCATCTTTACACCTGGGCCACCCTTATCTTTTTGATAAGACACAAGACCATAACTAATATTTTTTTCTAAGTCTTTATTTATTTCATCATCAATATAATCATCTCCATATAAACTTGGTTTTGTTTGCCTTCCTGAAGATTGAAAATATTTGTCTTCATTTAGACGAAAGTTATACATTCTAAGAGATTGTTCTTCTTCGTTATCGCTTTCAGGATTAGGCCTTTGAATTTCTATGTGTTTGTCGTTCTTATCTCTTAATATCACAGATTGAATGGTTGGATTCCCATTTGCATCTTTTGTTATAATAACAGCATCAACTATTAAGTCACCGTCGTAGCCATAGCCATATTTAGGGTCTCGATAGTTTGGTAGTTCAATCAATTTATTTGATGACGTGCCTCCTCCACTAAAATATCTACTTTGTGTTAAAAGGTCTTTTAATTGGCGTCCAGAAGAATAATACCCACTGTGTTGTGCTACATTCCACGGTTTAGCAAGTTTTATTAAATCATAACCAGTATCACTTCCATATTTACCGCCATCTGAGTTTGATTGAACTAAGTTGTTTGGGTCATCAAGATTTATAGGGTTATATGTTGCTTCCCCAGTAGAAACCCCTGGCATTAAAGGGCTATAAGGAACATTACCGCCATTGGACCATTTTTTTTCTATTTTCATAAATAATCTTTATTTATTAATTCTTTTCCTTCTAGTATTCTATAAAACCTAGAAACCATCATTTTTCCTTTTTGAGAAATACAGTATTTTCTTACTCTTCTCATGTATTGTTCTTGGTAAATATATATAAATCCCTTGTCTTTTATTTTTGGGATATTCCTGTCTACAAAACTTCTTGATGACCTATAATTATCATTTACGTACATATACGTAAAATATTTTAAGTCGTATACAAAGAACAAAAATTCTATTTCAGACACCTTTAATCCATATCTATCTCTAAAAAAATACAGAGTAGGTCTATAGTTTTTTAAGTAGTTAGACTTTTCCAATTAATTAAATTTAATTATATTAACGCAAATATAAGCAATTCTTTTCATAAATATGAAATATTTCATTATATTTGTGAATCATTAAACTTAAAATATAATAAAATGGCTTTTAAACAAATTAGAGTTTCTCCTATAATGGACCTGGATGCTTATGCTGATAATGATGTATTATTTCCTTTAACAGAAATTCAACTACCATCTCAAACTGGAGCTTGTAAAATAACAGCAATAACAGTTGTTAATAGAGCAGAGACAGATGTAAATGATTGGGACATGAGATTGCTTTTCTTAAATGACAACTCTCAAGAATTAGGTACTGTTAACGCAACTGCTGGAACCTTAACATATAATAACGCTAGACAAAGTGTTGTAGCTAATGTTATATTCTCATCTAAGAATGGGGCTGCCACAGATGATTTTGACAATTTTTCTATAGCGTCTTCTTCTAATCACGCTAGTTCTTCTAATTATGGAATAGCTCCTATATTGGTAGAGCCTAAGTCTGGAAGTAGGAGTGTTTGGTTTTCTGCTATAAGTAATGGAGACACACCAACTTATGCTGGTGCAACTGGCGTTCTTGTTAATAATGGTTCTAATTATGGAGCAGACTCTTCAACTACCATTGTTGTTGATACTGTAGACGCAACTTTACACTTCAAGGCTGGAGACACAGTTGTTGATGCTGATGACGTTGTTATTGGCGTTGTTGAAAGCGTAACCGCTAACCTGATAACTCTTACAACAAATAATATAGGTGCACTTACTGATGATGATGAGCTATTTACTCCACATCAATTAGAATTTATATTTGATATAGAATACTAAAATAAAATAATATGAGCACATTAACAGGGGCTACCGTTGCTAGTACATATAAGATGTTATTAAAAGCATCAAACGCTACAGGGTTTACAGGAAACCCAACAAACATTGAAGATGGTACAGGAACAGCAAGTTCTTTATATATAGGAACTTCTAATATAGATGTTAAAGGAAGTATTTCTACTAATATAAGCAATCAAAATGCTCCTGGCGCAACTTTACATATTGTTGGTAATACAAGTGCAGCTACTCTTGTTGAAAACTCATCTGGATATGATTTACTTCAAATAGGTAACTCTACTTCTCAATACAATACTGCTATAGGAGATATAGACTCTGCTTCTGGAGGAAACAATTCTCATATATCTATTGTAGATAGCAGTAATAGAATATATGCTAAAGCAACTTATTTTGGTATTAATCAGGCTACACCTACTCATACACTACATGTAGGTAATAATGACGCTACAGCTAAATTTGCGTTATCTTCTAATACTACAGCTTTTGTTATTGCTAGTTCAGGTGGTAATCAAATGATTGTAGACACTACTAATAGTATAACAACTATAGCTACTGATTTAATTGTTGAAGGAAATCTTGAAACGGCTAATAGATATTATTTAGAGGAATACTTTTATAAAAGACCTGGTCTTAACGCTCTTATAGATGATACAGACACAGAAGCTTCTTACGTTCCTACTAATAAACATTTTGAATTAGTCGGTACTAATGCTGCTAGTAATAATTGTGATTGGGGTGGGGCTTATGCTGGTATTAAATTAACTACAGCAGGAACAGACAATGACCAGATTATAGTTGCTCCACATTTAGATGCTAAAAGAGATTCTCAAGCAGATTCAGCTTGGTCTGGCGTTTTATGGGGAACAGAAAATCAAGTTACTTGGGAGTGTTGTGTTACTTTAGGCACAAACATGAAATCACACGCAGCTTTCTGGGCTGGTCTTAAATTAACTAATACTTCAGTAATTGCTACTGATGCTGACCAAGCTTATTTCTTTTTAGCTAGTGATGATGATTTAGGAAATATATACGCTAATGGATATTTACATTTTGCCTATAGTATAGCAGATGTTCAATACGTTACTAATTTAGGTATATCTCCAACTGTACTTACTCAAACGTATAGATTAAAAATATCTATTGATGGAAATCGTAAAGTAGCTGTTTATGTAAACGGAACTCAATACGGTTTAACTCAAAAAACGTATAAAGGGGCTGATGGTTCTACAACCACGACAGACGACCATTGGCAGACTGGTGTTTTAGTAAACAATGGAAGTGGTTATTCTTCAGGGGCAACAAAAACTATTGCTGTAGATACTGTAGATGCTACTACTCAAATTGTAGTTGGTGATTCTGTTTTAAATAGCTCTCAAGCATTAATAGGGGTGGTTGCTTCTATTACCGCTACATCTATAACTTTTGTGTCAAACATAGCCCAATCGCTTGCTGATGATGCCCCATTGTGGGTAGCGGGAAGAAAAGCGGCTTCTACAACAGACCTTTCTTTAGCGCTTACAGACGATATAGATTTAATACCTTATGTAGGTGTTCAGTGCTTATCAGGTTCAGCTAGACATATTTATTTACATAACGAAAAAATTAGTAGAGTGATGTTTGAATAAACGTTTTAATAACGTATATTAGCATTAAACTAATTAAATTTAATCGTAATGAAAAAGACTGAAACACTCATAAAAAAGGTGTGTAAATCCGTACAAAAATTACTAATAAAGAAAAACAAAAGCTACGGAGACTCTGCCACAGAACCTTCTAATATTTTTTGCAAATTATCAGCTAAAGACTCTATTTGTGCTAGAATAGACGATAAACTTATGCGTATAAAAAATAGAGGTATTAATGATGAAACAGAAGATACTGTTACTGATTTAATAGGATACTTGATTCTTTTAAAAGTTGCTATAATAAAAGAAGAAGAAGAAAGTGAGTATTATGATGCTATAGATGTGGACGCATCTATTATAGCTGCTTACGATTCTATAAATTATATTTTTAAAAAGAAGAAAAAATAATGGAAGCGATAAACCCAATAATAAGAAAAATAACTATAGGTGATTTAAAACAAGGATTAAGCTATAGGGTAGGTCAGGAAATGTTAGGGGGCAGATTAACTGTTACTGCTATTATACAAGATGAGGCTGCTTGGTATAAACACCAACAAGTTGTTTACGATGTTTATGTTAAAGAAAAGGGGTCTGATTTTTCTAAGCCTTGGAAACGTTTTTTTGACCAACCAACAGCTATAGAATACGACATAGAGGATAGAGAACACTATGAAGTAGTATAATATGAGAATACCTAAAAATTACTTTTTTGTTAAGGTAGAAAAGCCTTACGAAGATACTGTATCTATTGGTGATACCAACTTAATTCTTAATACAACTTTTAATCCACTTCACCTTGCTAGACAGCACGGGGAGGTTTATATAGCCCCAGATTGGTTACCCAAGGGTCTTGATTTTGATGTAAAAAAGGGAGATAAAGTTTATTTTCATCACCTTATTACCTCTAATAGCGCTAGTGCTGGTACTAAAAAAATTACTAATGATGATTATAAAAGCGAACACTTAATAGACTGGATAGAGGAAGAAAATGTTTACAAAATTCACTGGCAATACTTGTATGCTAGGGTTAGAAATGGTAACTTAAAGATGTTACACCACTGGAACTTTGTAGAACAGAAGACAGAGTCAGAGGAAGATATAAAATCAGAAAGTGGAATCTTTTTAAAGTCAGAACAAGAAGATATAGAACTTCATGGACATATGGCCCATATTAGTGACTGGATGAAAGAACAGGGCGTTAAAAAAGGAGATGAGGTTGTTTTTTCTAAAAATTCAGAATATAAAATGGATATTGAAGGAAAGACTTTAATGAGAATGAGAAACCAAGATATACTAGCTAAAGTAATTTAATATGGATAATTTTTTTGAATATCAAGAATATAGCAGCACTATACAAGAAGAGATTATAGAAAACTGCATGAAAAACTCTTATGATGTTATTACTGGTGATAAGACTATAGATGAATTGGTAGAAAGTAGTGACAGCCCTTATTTTCTTTGGAATGTTATTTCTGGAGACATGGCTATAATTGATGTTTTAGATTGTATGATTGATTATTTTGAAGATAGAGAGGAGTATGAAAAGTGTTCTAAACTATTAAAATTAAAGAAAGATGGAGAAATTAAATGTAGAAGAAAAGTTAAAAGAATTAGTAAAGTCAGGAACAAAGGCCTTTAATCTTCTTTTAGAAGAGGTTAAAAAGCCTATTGACCCTGAGCTACAAGACGACAAGGCTAGAAACGCTATGAAGGCTAAAAAAGAGTGTTTTATGGATGCGCAAGAAATTCTGATGGCTATTAACAAGATAGAGAAGCAATTAGCTGGAGATGAAGAGAGTTCATCCGAAACCCCCGAAGGGGGTTCTTTTAAGGCAGGTTTTTCTGAGAGATTTGCCAAGAAGTAGAAATTTCGTATATTTGCCTCTATATGCCTGATAATTACCTTAAACATAAGAGAGATAACAATGATAGGTCTGGATACACTTCAGTAGAGGATTCTAGTGGTAATCCTATATTTAGTTATTTAACTAGAAGAGCTAATAGGGCCCTTGTTAGATTTAGAGGAACCCTTACTTTTGCTAGAGGAATAGTGGGGGGTATGTTACAATTTAAAAAAAAGTCAGATACCACCAAATATCCATCAGGAACTAACTTAGGGTTAGTTAATATGAACCAAAGCTTTTCATTTAGAAACAACACTTCTGAGGTGGCTAATTTAGATAATTCAGGAAATCTACAAATAGACGGTAATTTAACTGTATCTGGAAATCGTAAGTTTACTGAAACTGGAAGTACGGATGGAGCATCTCAGGGAGATGTTGTTTATATGGGTGGAACAACGTCTATGACGGCAGGTAAAATATATTATTTTAATAGTAGTGGTGGGTGGACTGTAGCGAACGCTGATGCCGAGGCTGACGCTTCAGGATTATTAGCTGTGGCGTTAGGCGCTTCTTCAGACAATGATGGTATGTTATTAAGGGGAATGGTTACGCTATATACTATAGATGGAACAAATGATGAAGGTAAACTTGTGTATTTAAGGGCTGCTGATGGGGAAGCAACAATAACGGCGCCTTCAACATCAACCCACTGTGTTAGGGTTGTTGGTTATTTATTAGACGCTACTAATGACTCTGTTTGGTTTAATCCCGATAGCACTTGGGTAGAAATAGCGTAATATGCCACAAATAAATGTAAGTAAAAAGGGATATATAACTGGCTCCACTGAATCTAATCAGGTGGCGGCTAGAGATGCATCTAGCGGAACTCACGTCGATGCAACAGGAAATGAATCTATTGCCATACAGTGGTTCAGAAGCTCTGGTAGAGGTGGAGGGTCTTTTAGATACAAAAGAACTTTTTTATATTTTGATACATCGGGAGTTACTGGAACAGTTTCTTCATGTACCTTAAAGGTGTCTGGGTATTCTAATACTGGGGGTGATGTTATTGGGGTTAAAAGCACTGCTTTTGGCGGAGATGGCGCAACAAACCTTGCTGATGATGATTTTAATAATATTACCTGGGGAACTGTATATACAAATCAATTAGAAACTTGGAGTACCAGTGATACTAACGATTTTACTTTAACCGCTGCCGCCTTAACTGATATAAAAAACAATGATTATTTTATAATAGCGTTAGTCGAGCATGATTCAGATTATGCAGATGTAGACACTGGTGATGGTCACTGGAGTTCTGGTGTTAATTTTGGGGGAACATTACAATTAGATTATACGTTGGCCCCAACAGGATATGGAAATGATATAAACGGGGTTTCTTCATCAAATATTTCTAAAGTTAAAGGTGTTGCCACGGCCAATATAGAAAAAGTTATTGGAGTTTAAATTTTCTTTTATTTCTTTGATATTCTCTTCTTTTAGCTTTACACCCATCACATCGGCACCCATTTCTATAAGCAGTTACTGACGGACAAGGCATTCCCTTTCTAACTCTAGATGCGGCATAATTACAAGATGCGTGTGAAAAAGCTATATTATCTAAATCAAAAAACATCTCTTTTGGGTTATCAGAATCTAACCAGGGCACCTTATGTTCCATAGTAAATTTATCAATATCCTCTATTTCCGCCCCACACTGATAACACCAGTTAAGGTCCAGTTTTTTTGCGAAACTAAATAATACTGCTTTTTTTAATCTATTTGATGCTGTTCCAGGGTCTATCCCTAATTGTTTCTTTTTTTTACTTTTAATACACATTATTTACCGACTTCTTTCATCGCTATTTCATGTGCCTTTTTAAAGGACTTTCCTTGCTTCATTAGTTTTATCATTAAGTTTATATGTTTTTTACTGTGGTGTTTTCTGTGCTTTTTGATTAACTCTTTTTGTTTATCAGTTAACCCATCTGTTTTTTTCTTAATAGATATTTTTCTTTTAGAGCCTTTCCCCCTAGCATTTCTATCTCCCTGGCTATTGTCGCTGCGGCCTTTATTAACTGAAGACTCC
>CEQV01013435.1_pt1 | contig 43276 bp, 51 predicted proteins | sample 530971 | NCBI WGS metagenome assembly CEQV01 (sample SAMEA2621173, study PRJEB7988) | marine metagenome | biome: marine biome (ENVO:00000447); feature: deep chlorophyll maximum layer (ENVO:xxxxxxxx); material: "saline water (ENVO:00002010), including plankton (ENVO:xxxxxxxx)" | depth 100 m
GAACATTATAAAGAAAAGATTTGAAACAGGCTATCCCTACATTTTCTTTACGGACAACGCTAACAACAATGCACCTCAAGCATACAAAGATAAAAAGCTTAAGATTCACGCTTCTAATCTTTGTAGTGAGATTGCACTCCACTCATCAGAAGATGAATCCTTTGTGTGTTGTTTATCTTCTCTGAATTTGCTTAGATGGGATGAAATTAAAGAGACAGATGCCGTAGAAACACTTGTTTGGTTTCTTGATGCAGTTATGGAGGAATATATCTACAAAACAGAAAATATTCCTTTCATGAAATCTTGTCATAACTTCGCCAAAAGACAAAGAGCATTAGGTCTCGGTGTTTTAGGCTGGCATTCCTTACTGCAATCTAAGAGCATTGCGTTTGAAGGTTTGGAGGCACAATTTTTAAACGCAGAAATCCACAACATTATAAGAGAGCGTTGCGACAGAGCCACCTCAAAACTAGCAGAGGAGTTTGGAGAGCCAGAACATCTCCGTGGTTACGGAAGACGCAATATGACCACTATGGCTATTGCCCCCACTACATCTAGTTCATTTATTCTTGGTCAAGTTTCTCCATCTATTGAACCATTAAATAGTAATTATTTTACCAAAGATCTAGCCAAGGGTAAATTTACATATAAAAATCCTCACCTAGAAGAACTTCTTGAAGAGAAGGGCAAAAATAATGCAACTACTTGGAAGTCGATTTTAGTAAAAGGAGGATCGGTCCAGCACTTAGATTTTCTTTCAGATCACGAAAAAGACGTATTTAAAACTTTTGGAGAGATTTCTCAGAAGGAAATAGTGATACAGGCGGCACAAAGACAAAAATATATTGATCAAGGGCAGAGCTTGAATGTAATGATTTCCCCCAAATGCCCACCTAAACAAGTAAGTGAACTTCTTATTTTCGGTTGGGAACAAGGAGTAAAGAGTTTTTATTACCAAAGAAGCGCCAATCCTAGTCAAGAATTAGCCAGATCCATATTAAATTGTTCTTCTTGCGAGGGTTAATTCCCTTTTCAAAAACTTTCGTGTAGACAGTCATACTATGACTGACCTAAACACCATAACTGACGAGGAGATTGAGAATCCTCCCCCCGATTTTGACACCGATGAGACACTTGCCTATATACTTGGGCGCATCAGTGAAGAGATTATTGAGGATTAGTTGACAAACCCGACAACTAATTTTACAATAGGACAGGTCGAGGATTTATTTCCTTGAGGTCATAGTAGACCTCTGGGTCTGATACTAAGGCCCAGAGGTTTTTATGTCTAAAAAAATAGGATTTACTTGTGGCGCGTTTGATTTACTCCACGCTGGCCATGTGATAATGCTTGAGGAGTGTGCATCTCAATGCGATGAACTAGTAGTAGGATTACAGGTCAATCCTCAAGTAGATAGAAAATACAAAAATATTCCAATACAGTCTTTGGTGGAAAGATTTATACAATTAAGTGCTACAAAGTTTGTAGATAAGGTAATACCCTATGAAACAGAAGAAGATCTTTTGGAGATATTGACATCAATTCCAATTGATTATAGATTTATAGGGTCTGATTGGAAAGGCAAAGAATTTACAGGCAAAAATTTAAGCGGCAAAAAATATACTATAATTTACAATACTAGAGACCACTGTTTCTCTTCATCAAATCTTAGAAAAAAAATAAATGAATCCGCTTCCGCTTAATCTTATTATATTTAGCACCACTATGGGTCATGGTGGCAGACATACCTATGAAGAAACAATTAATGATCTATTTGAAAAATTCAATCCAAAGCTTTTTTCAAATAAAGTCTTACATTTAAAAGTAAGAAATGAAGAGAAAGATAAAGCAGAAGAGATAAAAGATTTTTGCTCTAAATTAGATATAAGAGTTATAGAAACAGAAGAAGATGTTGTTCATCACTCAGAGGACCACCTCTGCCACTCCGCTGGGTATTTTAAAGACATATATAAAGCTTACTCAGATTTAGAACTTAGAAAACAAAAGTATTCTCTTTGGCTAGAAGACGATTGGCTTTTTAATACGCGAGTTATTTCTTTAGAAAACGCATTCAAACAATCTATAAAATTTTTGGACGAGAACCCAGATCAACTGTGTGTGAGATTTAATAGTGGACAAGATTTTAAAAAACCAAAAAAATCAATTAAAAAAAGTCACAACTTTTTCCATCAAGATCTAGATTATACTCAATATGGTCCTACTTTTACCTTCCAACCAAACATAAATCGAACAAACGAAATATTTATTGCTTGGAAAGCGGCACAAATGTATCTCGATAAACTTGGTATTGTTCATTGCGAAATAATGTCTGGACAGCTATTAAAACAATTAACCAACTCTCCAACGCCTTTTTCTTTTTTTAACCCTAAAAAAATCTATTCAAGCCATATAGGATGAGTGTTTGGCTTATAGGCATAACAACAGAGGGGCATGAAGAAGACCTTCGACAATTAATAGAGCCAATTAAAAATGATTTTGATGGTTTAATATGGACCTTTCACTACCCTTTGGATTCTGGCTATGATTATTTATGTTCAGTAAAAGGAGATGGAGAAATAATTAAAACAAAATGGTGCAACAGGTTGGATTTTAGCAGGAACCACTGCTTGTTTCAAGGTCCAATGAAATCAGGCGACTGGTTTTTAACAATAGACACACTAGAAAGACTCTCCCCAGATTTTACCAATAACCTCAAAAATCTCTGCCTACTTCTCGACAAAGAGGAGGTAGATGGATGTTATTTGTATAACAAAAGATTTTTATTTAAGCTTAACGAAAAAACCCATTTTAGACTAAATCCACACGAAGGAATAGCTGGGTCTAATAAATCAATAGAACTTTCTAAACAACCTTTTTGGAAAGAATCATATCAAAAAAATGTCAGGGGGGAAAGAAGACAAAACCCATTTCACTTTATAGATCATAATTTTAAATATTATTTATTCCCAGATACCAATCATTTAATTCTAGGCTTTGAAGATGATCCTTCATTAGTAGATAAAAGATACAAAAATAGAAAAAAATTTCTAAAAGAAGTTGATAGTCTGGGATTTAACTCGCTTGATGTCACCTCTGTTAAAGAGTGCTTGGGTGGACCCCTTACCGAGACATTAAAAGAATGTATTAATTTTGATAAGTTCTTGAATGATTGGTATAGATATCATATATTAGAGCAGAAAGAAGGGCTTGTTGATAAGCATGATTTTTCAGTTTTTTCTCCTATTTTTAAATGATTTCTTTATATACAACGGTATTTAATCTAGATAAACTAGATGTTGATTTTGATGAGGTGTTTTCTAATTGGCTCTATTATGCTGATGAAATAGTCATAGCCACTTTTAGATGGGAGCACGAACAAGTAAGAAACAAAATAATTAAAAGTAAGTTTTTTGATTCAAAAAAAATAGGAGTCGTTTCTAGGCACTTAGAAATAGAACAAGATGTTTATTGGGAGGGTAAGTTAAAAAATGCGGCGCTAGAAGCTTGCAAAAATGAGATAGCTATACAGTGTGATTTAGATGAAAGGATATCAGGATCTAAAGATCGGTTTGAAATTTGTTGTAAAGTTATTTTAGATCACGACTTCCCTTGTAGTATAATGCTTCCTACGATTGATTTATATGAAGATTTAGATCATTATATCAATATAGGCCACAAGTGGTATTTGCATACAAAAAAAGGAGCGTATAGAGGATCTGTGGTTTGGGCTAGAAAAGAAGACGGAAGCTTAGACCCAGAAAAAAGTGATACATGCGAACTCATAGATGCAGATGGAAACCTTATACCGTGTGTTGCTAAATTAGAATTCGATGAAGATAACCCAAAAATTATTCACTTAGGTCATTTGGATTTAGAATATAGAAACAAAATAAATCAATTTTGGGGCAAGATTTGGAATCATAGAGATAAAGGGAAATTCGATGCTGACTTTCAACCCGAAAAAGCAAAAGCAGGAGACCCAAGAAAGGAAAAACACAACTTACCTCAACCTTTGTGGCCAACCATATCTTGAAATCTATAAATTATATTTTATAATAAGCACAAAAATAAAAAGAAAATGGGAGAAATAAACAACTTTGATTTAAATATTTTCATTCGCGAGTTTGGATGTTCTATTTATGTAGAAACAGGCACGGGGACAGGTAACTGTCTACTACACGCTTTAAAACATGAGTTTAAAAAATATTATTCTATTGATTTAGATGAAGATATAATAAAAACCGCAAAAACAAACTTTAAAGATTATAATGTGGAATTTATTAACAACTTTTCTCACAAGGCGCTAGATGACCTTATTCCGAACCTACGCCAAGATGAAAGAATATTCTTCTTTCTAGACGCTCATTATCCAGAAGCAGACTTTAGAGGTTTAACACATTTGGAATCTGTTAAAAAATATAAAACAGAGGAGTGTTTCCCTCTGTTAGAAGAAATAAAAACAATTAAAAAACATAGAGATATATCTCAAGACTGTTTTATTTTTGATGATTGGATCAACTATGATACAGAGTTAAAATATGAGACAAAACTTGTAACTAAAGAAACAGCTTGTCCAGAGCATAAAAATTTAATTCTTGACAACTTCAGAGAAACACATAATTGCAGGGCTTTATTTTCTCAAGAGGGATATTTAATAGCAGCGCCAAAACAAATGGAAATGGCTCCCTCTCATATTTATTTCTAAAATGAAAAAATTCGGTATAGTTTACTGTGGCTATAATACAGAAGATTATGTTTTAAAATCTATTGATCCATTTTTAAAACGAGACAATCACATTGTATCAGCCGTCTCCGTTCCCTTTAAAGAATACAAAGGGATAGATTCCCTTCATGACCACACTACAGATTTACTTAGAGAGTTAGTTGAACAAAGAAGACTTAAATATTTAGTGGATTCGCCTCAGTATGTGTCAGAGGCAGAAGCGAGAAACAACGCTTTATTTTACTTAAAGAAATATGATTTAGATTATATTTGGTTGGTTGACTCTGATGAATTCTACTCAGAAGAAGACATTGAAAAAATTGAAGAATATGTAGAATCAAGCAATAAAAATTTATTTAAAATATCACTAAAGAATCATGTCTTTGATTTAGATCACTATCTAGAAGAACCTTTTTGCCCTCCTAGAATATTTAAAATCAACATAAAAGATACTTTTAAATTAGCTAATTTTTATTGGGATAATGATATTTGCTATGAGTGTAATGGCGAAATGGTTAGCTATAATCATATTGAAGAATTAGAGTTAATACCACAGGATGTTGCCTTCATACCTCATTATACATGGCTAAACGACAGAATAGGCAAAAGAAAAGTAGAATATCAACACAGACATTTTGGTCATTGTGGATATAAATGGAACTATGAGCATCATCATTTAGAATTTGATCAAGAGTTTCATCAGAAAAACAATATACCGCTACCTAAAGTTTTATGCTCAAAATAAAAGTATATGGGGCCAAAGAATATTGGTGTCAAGTTCCTCGTATTAAAGATGGATTAATAGGAATCGGACACGAAGTCGTAACAGGTGATAACTATGATTTTGTGTATGCAAATAATTTTGATTATGGAAATGTAGACCTAGAACATAATGATTCTGCAATATCTAATAAAGGCTTTAAAATTTTTAATGTTTTAGATATTCCTCCTCACATATCAGATTTTCCAGTAGAAAAACTAAAGGATCAACTATCTCAGGCAAATATTGTCACCTGCATAAGCGAGCCAGTAAAAGAACAATTAAATGATATAGGCGTAGATTCTCATATCGTATGGAATCCTATAAAAGATGTGTTTTATGATTCTCAGGTAAAAAGAGAAATTAATTGCTTGTATGTAGGCAGATGGAACGACCCTAACAAACGATTTAATTTATTAGATAATATAGAAAAGTATGTAGTGGGTCCAACTGGTAAGTCTTCTAATGGAAAATATTTAGGGTTAGTAAATGATCTATCATTAAACCAGCTATACAATTCAACCAAAATAGTGGCTCTCCCTTCTAAATTTGAAGGTCTTGGATTACCTGCTTTAGAGGCTATGGCGGCTGGAGCCATACCTCTTGTATGCAGTGATAACCCAAATTCAAAACTCTGTCCTGATTTTTGTGTTGCAGACCCCACAATTGAATCTGTAACATCTACATATAATGGCCTTGTTAATCATTTTACTCACTACAAGAGAGTAATAACCGAAGAATGGACACCTTGGGTTCAACACAAATTTTCTAAATTTTCTGTAGCACAAAACATCATAAACCTTTATAAAAAAAATAAATGATTTCACTTATTGTAGATGAATCATACGCATATGATTACTTGTCTATCCTATCTATAAAGGATGATAAAAAAAAATGTTCCCAATCGGCAGAAAATTTTAAAGCCTGTTATAACAACATAGAGGCACAAGTAGGAACTGAACTACACCTCAAAATTCTCAACTCTAATGAATATAGTAACCTCAGATCCGTTAACTCTGAAACTTTTGATGCTGTAGACAAAGCCAAAACAGACCAAGTTAACGCGAGCTTTATTGACTCTTTAAACTATAAGCGATACTTGTGCAAGAAGCACCTTCAGGATAAATTTTTTGATTTGCCTCAAAAAGAAGATAAAATAGGATACAATAAACATAAATTATGGTAGATAAAAAAATACACACCTCGTTGGATGATAAGATAGAATCTTATGAGGTGTATGAAGTTGAGATAGGGGAGCATGAAATAATTTGTTATGATTTAGTGGGGAGCCATACAACTAGTGGGGTAAGACACACTATTATCCAAAATGATTTTAAATTTGATGAAATAGACATAGGAGAGGGGGAGAACTATGTTGAATTAGGAGCCTTTAATGGTTTGTTGGCTTTTTATGTAGCCAAACTTTTTCCCAAGGCCAATATTCATATTTTTGAGTGCAACCCAATAATGTTAACGGCAATTAACTTTGGGATTGTGGCGAATAATCTTTGGAATGTCCGTTGTTACCCTTTTGGCTTAAGTAGTTTTAATGGCAATTGTAATTTTCTTGTTCAAGAACACAATGTAGGGGGATCGTATTTAACGCATGATAAAGAAGTAGGAGGGACTCAAAAGGTAAAGGTTTATGATTTTGAAACAATTTTGTCTACTTTTGATAATATTAAATATTTAAAAATAGACATTGAAGCGGAAGAATATAAAATTTTTGATACACTTATTAAGTCTGAGTCTAAATTCTTCGATAGGGTTTCTTGTTTGCATCTAGAGCTACACGAAGCGTTGGGCGGGTCGAAAACTGAAAGTGATAATATAAAAGAATACCTTTCTTCTTTCTCCGACCTTAAGGCTATAATTGAAACACACTAATAAAAATGAACATTCTTATTACTGGTTGTGGAAGTGGTTTAGGAAAATCTTTATTTAAGATTGGACTAACAAGAAAATACAACGTATTTCCTCATTACCGCCAAAGCTTGACTCAAAGTGATGATGTTCTTGTAGGAGATATTCGCAGTGACGGGTTTGCAGGTTTAGTAAAAGATTTTTGCCAAAGAAAAAAGATAGATGTATTTATAAACAACGCAGCAATCAGAACGTCAGGCGACATAAATAAAACAGAGGACAAACACATATATAAATGTATTGAGACAAATGTTACCTCTCAAATATTAATACTTAAACGTGTCTATAATTTTTTTCGCGAAAAAAGTTCTGGGTTAATTATTAATATAAATTCTTTGGCAGGACTAAATCCCTCTTCACAAGAGTCGGTATATTGTGCTTCAAAATTTGCCCTTAGAGGTTTTTCCAAATCGTTACAGTTAGAATCTATAGGTTCAGGGGTTGAGTTTATAGATATTTATTCTGGAGCAATAAAAACAAAAATGACACAAGAAAGGCAGAATTACGAATCATTAATGTGTCCAGACGAAATCGCCAAACAAATTTATGATTGTATACCATCAGCAAAACACTATATTAATGAAATTATTTTAAGAAAAAGGAATGAAGGCAGCTATTCTAAATGAACTAAATTCTGACTTATTAGTTCAGGATGTAGAACTAACAAACCTTAAAGTAGGTCAGGTTTTAGTTAAGGTAATTTTAAGTGGTCTTTGTGGAGCACAATTACAAGAAATCAAAGGATGGAAGGGTAATGGTAAGTTTTTGCCACACTTAATGGGGCATGAGGGGTGTGGTTTGGTAGAATCAGTTGGAGAGGGCGTAACAACTGTCAAAAAAGGAGACAAGGTGGTAATGCATTGGAGAAAAGGAACTGGAATAGAGTCTGATTTTCCTAATTATATTTTATCTGGCAGACAGATAAGCTCTGGGAAAGTAACAACCCTTAGTGAATTTTCAATTGTTTCTGAAAACCGCCTAACTAAAGTGCCAGATGATACACCTGCTGAATTATGTGCTATGCTTGGATGCTCTCTCACAACTGCTCTAGGAGTTATTGATAATGAATGTGATCTAAAGTTCGGAGAAAGTGTCTCTATTATTGGATGTGGAGGCGTAGGATTAAATTTAATACAAGCTGCGGCAATGAAGGGAGCCTCTTTCATAACTGCGATTGATATAAACAAAAATAAAGAAAAACTTTGTAAGGAACTTGGGGCTACAGAATTTTCAGAAACAATAAAAAATAAAAGCGATATTATAATAGACACAACTGGACTTGCTCCCGTTATAGCAAGTGCGTTAAGTTATCTTGGTGAAAATGGAAGAATGATACTTGTGGGTCAACCTCCCCCTAAGACAAACGCAGAAATTCCTGACGCATCTTCTCTTTTTAATGGCGCTGGTCATACAATTAAAGCGACCCAAGGAGGTTGTAGTGATCCATATACTGATATACCAAGATATATAAATCTTTATAAAACAGGCAAACTTAACATAAAATCTCTTGTTACTAACTATTTTTCTTTAGCCGATGTAAACAGTGCATTTAATTTGTTGAAATCTGGAGATGCAGGTAGGATAATGATAAAATGCTAAACGAAAGATCCAAACAAGTTCGGAGAGACGCGATTGCCTTAAGTAAGGCTAATGGTGGATATCACTATGGAGGTAGTTTTAGTTGTGCTGAAATACTAATAGCCCTATTTGATTCAATAATGAACAAAGAAGATAGGTTTGTTCAAAGCAAGGGTCATGGATGTTGGGTTTATTATGTATTGCTTCGCGAGCTTGGCTTAAACCCAACTTTAGAGGGTCATCCTCACTATGAACCTGAGAACGGAATATATTGCACAGCGGGCAGTATGGGACACGGATTACCTGTGTCTATGGGCATGGCAAAAGCCAGAAAACTCAAAGGCGAAAAAAGCAAGGTATATACGCTGATGGGGGATGGAGAATGCCAAGAGGGAACGACTTGGGAATCTATTTTAATAGCAGGTCATCTCAAGCTAGACAACTTAGTTGTAATTGTTGATAATAACAAAATACAAGGATCTGGAAGAGTCGGTGATATTATGCCTGTAGAACAACCACTTATGAGTGCGGCATCTTGTGCGGGTTGGGATGTTATAAGAATAGACGGACATAATGACGACCTGATTGAAAAAAGCTATGGCAATAAAATGTTTTATAACCAAAAAAAACCCATATTAGTTGTGGCAGACACAATAAAAGGGAAGGGAGTTAGCTTTATGGAAGATCAACCAAGTTGGCACTCAAATTGGATGGGTCCAGAGCTAGAAAAACAAGCACTACAAGAATTGTCATGAGGAAAATATTTGGAGAAACCATAGTAAAATTAGCAGAAAAAGATGAAAAAATTGTTCTTCTAACTGGCGACGTTGAGCAAGAAATGGACACTTTTAAAGAAAGGTTCCCAGATAGGTTTTTTAATCTTGGCTTGTGTGAACAAGCTATAACCAGTATGGCAGCAGGAATGGCTATTGATGGTCTTAGACCTGTAATTTATTCAATTAGTCCGTTTGTTATAGAGAGGCCATACGAGCAGGTTAAAGTAGATATTGATGGACAAAACCTGCCAGTCATGCTTATAGGATATTCGGATTATCCTACGCATGGACCAACTCATAGACCACTTAACCCTGAAAGATTAGCTACGGTTTTCAAAAATCTTCAAAGTTATTTTCCAAACAATTCAGCAGAAGCAGAAAAAGCAATGATAGACTCCTATCTAATAAAATCCCCGTCCATGATTTATCTTAAAAAAGACGGCCTCCCATTTTTCTAATGTCATTTTTAAAAAAGATTAAAATATATGATACAGAGCACACAAAGCTTAGGCTAGGCTCTGAATCTGATGGAGGATATGTAGTTTTAGATGAGGTATCTCAAAATAGCAAAAATTTAATTTCTTACGGCGTTGAGTCTAACACCTCCTTTGAGGAAAAGTTTGTTGATAAATATGGGGCAACAGCATGGCTATTTGATCATACGGTTGAATCTCCAGTTCTCAAAAGAGAGAGAATGTTTTTCAAAAAAGAGGGAGTATCGACAAAGAAAACAAAAAATCTAAATACTCTTTCTTCTCATGTTCAAGAAATCCGCGAATCCTCTAATTTTTCCAATCAAGGGTTTACTTTAAAAATGGATATAGAGTGGAACGAGTGGGATGTATTTGATTCAGCGAGCGAATCATTGATTGATAAATTTGATCAAATTATATGTGAATTTCATATAATTCCTGTTCAATATTCTGACCTTCATTCACCTTACTTTAGAAAATTTCATAGATACATTTACAAAAAAATAAATAGTGATCTCTATAAAAAATACAAATTAGTTTTAGATAAGCTTCAAAAGAGTCATTACATTTATCATGTTCACGCTAACAACTCTTTATCTTGTAATAATATAAATGGAGAGAAAATACCTAACTTAGTCGAGTTGTGTTTTGTTAATAAAAAGTTAGTTAATTCTGTTAATTTGTCTAAAGACAAATTCCCAATAAAAGGTTTAGATTTTCCGAATAAAATTGATAGACCAGATATTTTAGATATAGATTGGAATAAAAATGGATAAAAAAACACTAACATTTGTAGGATTTAATCAAGGGCAGTATGGAGATTTGTTTATACAATTAGTTCCCGCCAAAATGTTAAAATGTATTTATGAGGGTTGCCGAGTTATTTTTTCAGTAAACAAAAAATATGAGGATGTTATAGATGTTTTAAAATTATCCGAAGATATAGATGATTTTATTGTTTGGGACGGTTACGATGATTGGCCAACAGAGAAAGACAAACAAAAAATGTCAGAATTTGATGGACAATTTGGAAAGTTATATCATCCAATGCAAAAAAATTCAGTTTTGGATTGGCATAATTATTGGCATATTACAGAGGAGGTTTGCGTAAGGCATAGGCTCCCCCGTCCAGCAGATCATATTCAAGACTTTAAAATACCTAAACCAGACGTAGAAAAAGAAAACACTGTTTGTATAGCTGGTTCGGCAAGTGGTGAAGTAAAGTCGTTTACAGAACAACAAATTGAAATTATAAAAAAATTTTGCAAAAAGAAGGATTTAGAACCAATCCTTTTAGGAGGACCAGAAGACAAGGGGGTTGACGGTATAGAAAAATTTGAAGGCAACTATAGCGAGTCTGTTTTTAAAATGATAAAAAGTAGATTTCTTGTATCTGCTGATACAGGCATGGTTTGGGCAGCTTCGGCATTTTCCCATCATGTCTTAGGATTATATTGCATGGATTCTGAAACAAAAGCATCAAGCCATGAAAACTGGACCCCAAAAAATAAAAACCAAAAGACAGTTGTATCTAAATCAATGGCAGATTTAACTGAAGAAATTTTGGAAGAAGAGCTTGAAGAAGCTTATATTTATTCTAAATGAAAAAAATTATTATTACAGGAGTGACAGGTCAAGATGGTAGCCATATGGCAGACTATCTTATTAACAACACTGAACACACAATTATAGGAGGAGTAAGGAGACTTAGCGTTAAAAACCATCAAAACATAGAACACCTTTTAGGCAACCCAAGATTTTTTTTGATTGACTTAGATGTTACTGATGCTGAAAACATTGATAGGGTTATCTCTGAGCACAAGCCCGACTATTTTATAAATTTTGCAGCCAATTCATTTGTGGGGACAAGCTGGAAGATGCCAGTTAACCATATGCAGACCAACTGTATGGCCGTGCTTCACCAACTAGAAGCGATACGGAAGCATGTTCCACATTGTAGATACTACAACGCAGGTAGTTCTGAAGAGTTTGGGGATGTGGTCACAACACCTCAATCAGAAGAACATCCTTTGCGCCCCAGAAGCCCATATGGAGCGGCTAAATGTGCAGCTAGACATCTAGTAAAAGTATATAGAGACTCTTACAATTTGTATGCGGTTCAAGGGTGGCTTTTTAACCACGAAGGAACAAGAAGGGGAGTTGAATTTGTTACAAGAAAAATTACACAAAACGTAGCGCGTATTGCTAATGAGTTTGCTCAAAAAGAAAATTTTGAACCGTTAAAATTGGGAAATGTAGATTCCAAAAGAGACTGGAGCGACTCAGAAGATTTTATTAATGGAATTTGGCTAATGCTAAACCAAGATAGAGAGAGCGCAGATGATTATGTTTTATCTTCTGATGAAACACATACAATTAGAGAGTTTGTTGAAGAAGCCTTTAATTTTGCTGGATTCCACAGATCAATGTGTAGGTGGGAGGGAGAAGGTGATGCCACTAAATATTATCACGGCAACGATCTTCTAATGGAGGTTGACCCTCAGTTTTATCGCCCAGCAGAAGTGGATTTACTTTTAGGAGACTCAACAAGAGCGAGAAGAGAACTAGGTTGGGAACCAAAAACTAATTTTATTCAGCTAGTTAATAAAATGGTTAAACATGACATGGATCTATTGACTTAACTCCACATGCAGTTATACTGACTGTATGCCAAGAGGTAAAAAGTCATGCCCATCCTGTAACGCTCTGCTAGGAGCGCGAATCAAAGTTTGTGATTGCGGTCATGAGTTTTTGCCGAAAGCGAAAAAACAAGCAAAACCTTTCTTTAAAGAAAGAAAGGATTTTTTAAAACGTATGCTTGGCGGCTCAAAACCAGCAAATTACGTTTTTGAAATGTCTACTGTGACAAAGATTTTTGCACAGTTTGAAAACGACCTCGATTTTCTAACTAAGGTTAAGCCTCCTTTTGAATTAAAAGGCACTATTAAATATTTTTTAACCAAAGATGGAAGAGAATATTTAAGCAAAAAATACAAGGAATTTAACTATAAACCCCCAGAGAAGGATAAATTTGTTGACATGGGCGTAAAAGTTGGAGAAGATACTGTAAAGAAGAAAACGAGAACACTAAGAGATTTTTTAAATGACTAAGATGAAGAAGAAAAGCGGATCAAAGGATTATACAGAGGCGTTCCTCAAATCAAACAAAGATTACCATTACAATTTAGAGGAAGGAGCAGATCCATATCTAGTGTCTAGCGGGTCTATGATTCTTGATCACGTTTTAGGAGGTGGTTTCGGGTCAGGTTTGCACAGGTTTATTGGAGCTAACGAAGGAGGAAAAACAAATGAAGCTTTGCATGTTATGCACAACATGCTTAAAACCGTAGAAAATTCTAAGGGACTTTTTGTAATGGCTGAAGGAAGACTTAGCCAAGAGATTAAAGATAGAGCAGGTATTAAATTTGTTCATTCAGCAGAAGACTGGGATGTAGGGACATGCCTAGTTCTTGAGTGTCACATCATGGACACTATGATTGACTTTCTCAGAGGTCTGCTAAAGAACAACCCAGACAAAGAGAAGTTTTGTATTGTAATTGACAGCATGGATGGGTTGATTACAAAAGAAGATTTAGAAAAGGGTTCTTCTGATGCTAGAAAAGTAGCAGGGGGAGCTTTGATGACCTCTGATTTCCTGAAGAGGGTGAGTTTAGGCATGAGTAAGTTTGGTCACATGTGCATTATGATCTCCCAAGTTAGGTCAAGCATCACTACCAGCATGTATGCTAAACAAGATCCAAACAATCAAACAGACAGCAGTGGTGGTAATGCAATCTTGCATTACCCAGACTGGATTCTTCAATTCAAAAAACAAAATAAAGGAGATAAGATTCTAGAAAAACCAACAGAACAAATTACTCCTGATAACAAGATCTATGGCCACAATGCAAAGGTTATGATTCTAAAATCAACCAATGAAGCAACAGGGCAAATTGTAACTTATCCAATCAAGCATGGTCGTAAAAATGGTAGGTCTATTTGGCTTGAGAGAGAAGTTGTTGACATGCTTTTAATGTGGGGATACTTAGAGAAATCGGGAGCTTGGATCAAGCTTGATGACAAGGTAAAAACTTACCTAAGCGATAATAAAATAGAAACAAAAGATTCTTACCAAGGAATCAAAGCAGTGTATGAGTTTCTAGAGTCAGATGAAAAAATCACATCGCTTCTTGTTGACTTTGTAAAAGAGAATATCCTTAAGCAATGATATTTTTATGCTCCAATGGTCGAGAGAAAAAGATAAAAAACGTCAGCAAATATTTGATTGACTGGGACTCTGATTGCAAAAGCGGAATTCAAAAAGACGTAAAAAACCAAGTTAAACCTTATTGGTTTGCAGATGTGGTTTTTGAAGAATTTCCTGTCGCTGGAACCAGAATGACCCTTGATCTTTATAACGCGACTCAAAAGATAGCCATTGAAGTGGACGGCAATCAGCATTATAGATATAATCAGTTTTTTCATTCTAATTCTCGCCAGAAGTTTCTACAACAACTACAGAGGGATGAGAAGAAAGAATACTTTTGTGATATTAATAATATAAAACTTATTAGGGTATTAGAGTCTGACGTTTTAGACTCAAAGAAATATCCTAAAAACTTAATAAAACTTTTAAAATGAAATTAGACGAAGAAGAGAGCACTGGAGGCATTCCTCAATCACTATTAGACAAGGTTTATGATTCTACAGGCTCTGTAAATGGCGGCAATAGAGGGTTTATTTTACTTTATGTCAACAAAGAGGGTTGCCCTAGCATGACAAGTAAAACAGAAAATCCTTGCGTTGACATGGCTCTTGGTAAATTAATAGAGATGGCAATGGCTAAAAAAGATGACGATATCACCATATGATCTATTCCTTTGATTTAGAAAAGAAAGTCTTAAGCGGCATCCTCCAACATCAGCACAAGTGGGAGGAGATATCTAGCTTTATAAATGAGAGTGATTTTTATTCAGAGGATTCCAAGGTAAACGTATCAATATTTAAATTATTAAAAAATGCATTAGACAACGCAGAAAACATTGATGAGACAATACTTGTCCAAAGGATACAACAATTAAAAGTTTCCTTTCCTGACAGCGTGGACATTGCTGAATATGTGTTTTCATTAGCTTTCTACAAAATCACAGAAAACATTTTCTTGAGTTCTGTCAAAGAGCTTAAAAAATATACAGCCCGTAGGGAGATCTACACAAGTTGCAAAAAGGTCGCGTCATTTGTTAAGAATGCAGATCCCAATCTTAAGTATGGAGAACTTATTGAACAGTCTGATCAACTGTATAATAAAAACATAAAAGATTTTGAGATGACAGAAGCTGGTCCTGTCAACCTGTTTGACATGATGGAGGAGCTTGTGGAAGAAAGGGGGAACAATCCTGTAGAGGACTTTGGAATGCTTGGTCCTCATCAAAGAATTAATGAAATGTATGGATCTTTGCTTCTCGCAGGTAACATATCAGTCATTGTGGCTAGATCAGGAGTGGGTAAAACTAACTTCTGCATGGACTACACGACTAGAGTTTCTGCCGAGCATGATGTCCCCGTGCTTCATTTTGATAACGGAGAGATGAGTGAAGAGGAACTTATCTTTAGGCAGTGTTCAGCCATGACAGGAATTCCTGTCTGGTTGCTGCAAACAGGCAAATGGAGAACTACAGGATATAAAGATTTGTCGCCAGAGCAGGTTGTGGCGAAGGTTAGAGAGGCATGGGGTAAAATTAAAGACATGGAGTTCTATTACGAGAATGTTGCTGGTTTGTCTCCAGATGAAATGTGTTCTCTGCTTAAAAGATTTTATTTCTCCAAGATAGGAAGAGGTAATCCTTTAATTTTCAGCTTTGACTATATTAAGAGCGACTTTGGTAGCATTGGCAAGGTTGACGGTTGGCAACAGGTTTCCTACATGGTTCACAAGTTTAAACAGACCATCCAAAGAGACTTATCTTTTGACGGTAAACCATGCGTCTCAATGATTACCTCTGTTCAGTCTAACAGGTTGGGTATCACCAACAATAGAGGAGCAGGTGGAATAGTTGATGATGAAAGCGTTGTATCTTTATCTGATGGAATTACTCAATTTTGCTCTCATCTTTTCTTGCTTAGAAGAAAGGTTGCAGATGAAATACATGAAGAGGGAGCGAACTTTGGAACGCACAAGCTAATCAACCTAAAGTGCAGACACCTTGGCAAAGATGCCCTTAGAGCAATCCATCCAGTAGAAATGCCAGATGGAGCTAAAAAACAGAATTTTATTAATTTAAATATAGAAAACTTTAGGATTACCGAGTGTGGAGATTTGCAAGATATTGTAAACGCTTTCAATGGAGGAGGGGTTGAGGTTAATACAAATGAGACAGAAGAGATACCAATCAATCTTAGAGCATAATGAATTACAAAGAGGTGCTAGAAAACCTTGGGTATCGCCTCAAGGATCACGGATCATACTGGAGAACAAATGCAGTATACAGATCTGGGGACAACTCAACAGCCCTTCAGATTTATAAAGACACTGGAGTCTGGAAAGACTATGTAGAGGACTCTCAGTTTATGCCTTTCGAGGCTCTACTACAAAAAACTCTAAATACAAAAGACCCTAATGCAGTAAAGCATTATTTAAAGGATAACGGTGTAAATATAGGAGCAAGAATAAAACAAAAACACCTATTGAAAGAAGAGAAGACATACTCTCCTAAAGTTCTTACAAAGCTTTTGCCTCATCACGATTTTTACCTAGAAAAAGGTATCAGCAAGCAAACTCTTGAGGACTTTAAGTGCGGATTAGCCATGTCTGGTAAAATGTATCAAAGGGTGATATTTCCAATTTTCAGAAAAGATGGCAGAATACATGGATTTTCTGGCAGAAAAGTCACTAGCGACGATAGACCAAAGTGGCTACATATGGGGAAGTCGTCAGGTTGGTTTTTTCCATATTACAATATTACTAAAGTTCAAAAAGCTATAGAAGAAAAAGAAGCGGTTCACATTGTGGAATCTGTAGGAGACTGTTTGTCTTTATATAACAATGGCATAAAAAATGTTCTTGTTTCTTTTGGTTTGAATATTTCTCCAAAATTTATAGCAAGGCTATCTTTACTGCCTATAAAAAAAGTTTTTGTATCCTTCAATAACGACCACACATCTTCTATCAATAGAGGGTTCGAAGGAGCAATTAAATCTATTTTTAAATTGGTTGAGTCGATTGATTTTGACAAAATATACTTTATTCCTCCCGAAGAGAATGATTTTGGGGAAATGTCTAAAGATCAAATAGAAAAATACGCTTCAGATTGCTATAATATACAACATCAAGAATCCATGTCTAAAGTGATAAAGATTGCTAAAGACATGAATCAACGAGGTGTGAACAAAAGTTTTTCTTCTTCTTTTGCGAAGCTTGTAAAGAAAAACTCATTTCATTATGACGACTTCTGAGAACAAGCCTCTATCTGCATCGCGCATAAAGACGCTACAAATGTGCTCTTGGCAGTATTGGTGTAAATATCACTTAAAGCTTCCAGACAAAGCTAACGAGGGAAGTTTGCGTGGAACGATATGTCACGCTGTTTTTGAAAACTTAGGAAACCCTAAGCACAAAAAGCATTATACCCGTATAATTAAAACTCAAAATGCCTTTGCCTCACCTCCAGTTAAAAGGATGATAGAGGCGTATGCTAAAAAGCACAATATAGATGATTTTGAGAACATGGACCTGATAAACCAAATGACGGTAGAGGGTCTTAATTACGATTTTTTTGGGGACAAGGACGGGAAGCCAACCAACTCTATCAGTGAAAAGGATTTTGATATATCTGTAAACGAACAGGGTAAAAACTATCGTATACTAGGCTTTATTGATAAGCTTTTTTTATTTAAGAGAAAGAAGACGGCCCTTATTAGAGATTTTAAAACATCAAAACAAATTTTTTCTGGGAAGGAGTATACCGACAATATGCAGAATTTAATGTATTGTTTGGCGGTAAAACACTTATATCCAGAGTTCTTAAAAAGAAAGATGGAGTTTCTGTTTGTTAAGTTTGATTGCAATAACGATGGGTGTTGTGAGATGGAGCCATTAGACGAAGACGAGTTAGAAGGCTTTGAATATTTTTTGACAGAAGTGCAACAAATTATTAATAATTTTAATGAAGTTGCCGCCTCTAAAAACTTAGCTTACGATAAGGGTTATTTAGGTAGAGATGATGGCTTTGCTGGCAGAGTTGTTTGCGGTAGAGCAGAGTATGCTGGTCAACTCAAAAAAGACGGGACTCCCATGTGGCATTGTCCATTTAAATTTCCTAGAGAGTTTTACGCTTTAGTAGATAAAGATGGCGTGAGGGTCGCATCTGCCGACTTAAAAAAAGATCTCAAAGAAAAAAAGACAAAAGATTTGACGATAGAAAAAGTTAAATATGAGGGATGCCCTGCTTTTTCCTTTGACAAACCAATGGAGCTTCTGTAACATACAGGAGTGATACCATTATTTAAAAGCACCTTCAGTATAGGACGATCTCTTCTGAGGGTTGAGGATTTAGTTGACATTGCCCAAAGTGGGGATGTCAAGAAAATGATTTTAGTAGAAGATAACTTCTATGGTTTTAGGGTAATTAATAAAGCCTTTCTGCACATAGAAGTTCCTATGGTGTATGGAGTTAAGTTGCCTGTTGTCCAGTCGAGCATTACAGAAAAGCCAAGTAAATTAATTTTCTTTCCTAAAAATAACAAAGGCGTAGCCGTTGCTAGAAATCTCTACACTAAGTGTTTTACCAGTGTAGGAGAATGCCTAAACATGTCAGATTTAAAAGAGGGAGAGCTTGACGATATTAGTATAGGAGTTCCTTTTTATGACTCTTATATATTCAACAACATCTTTCATTTTGGAATGTGTGATCTTTCTCTAGATAAGTATGATCATTTTTACATAGAAGAATCTAACAATCATCCTTTTGATTTCCAAATCAGCAACGCTCTTAAAAAGTTGAATGTAAAAACAGAAAAAGCAAAAAGCATTTATTATAGAGATAAAGAGGATTTTGAAGCCTTCCAAATGTATAAAGCGATATGCAACAGGAAACAGGGCAGAGTCCCAACATATAGTAACCCAAGACTAAACGATTTCTGTTCTGATGAGTTTAGCTATGAATCTTTTTTAGAAAATGTTGCCAAGTAATCAAAAATATTTAGTATTCGATACAGAGACAGAGGGTTTAAATTTGCACTCTTCTAAAACTTGGCAGCTATCTTGGATTGTTTGTCAAGGAAACAAAGTGTTAGAAACACACGATAAGTTTATAAAACATAAAGAGTTAAATATACCAGAGGTTGTTAGAAAGTTAACGGGCTTTGATTGGGATAAATATAACTCTAAAGCAGAATCTCTGATTTCTGTTTGGTCAAAGTTTGAGAAGTATTTATTTGATCCGCAATATATTGTAGTAGGACAAAACCTACTTGGGTTTGATGTTTACATGGTATCTCATTTACAAAGGATGCTTGGGCAACAGCCAGATTATTCTTATTTGCCAAGAATATATGACACAAGAGCTTTAGCAAAGGCATATAGGGAAGAGCTAGATAAACCTAGAGGTGATTTGTTAAGCTGGCAGTATAAAATAATAAACGACAGAACCTTAAAGGCAAAGGTATCACAAAATCAGCTATTAAAGTTTTTTGATATAGATTTTGAGGAAGAAAAACTCCACGATGCATTATACGACATCAAGATGTGTTATAAAGTTTTCTTAAAACTTAAAAAACACATGGACTTGTAATGTTTGAAGATTTTACACCATACGACGATTGCGAACCTGCGGGAGTAGATCTCCCTAAAACAATCGTTGATATAAATAAATTAGAGGAAATTGGGCTTGGGCCTGATAGCTCCACTAAAGATATTTTGTATGAGCTTGCTAGAAAGGGATTGAGAGACAAAGGCATTACAAAATATGAAAACAAAGATGTTTATTATGAAAGAGCAAAGCAAGAGCTTGAGACATTTGAAGAACTTGGTTTCACAGATTACATCTTACTGAACTGGGATGTTTTAAATTTTTGTCATGACAATAATATTCCAACTGGTGCTGGCCGTGGCTCTGCTGCTGGCTCTCTTGTTTTATATTTGCTCGGAGTAACTAATATTGACCCAATCCCTCACGATTTATTTTTTGAGAGATTTGTGTCTAAATCAAGAGCCAAAAAAGTCACCGACAAAAGAGGCAAAGAGTTTCTTGTCGGTAGTTTGTTACCAGATGTTGATTCAGATATATCTTATGATCAGCGATATAAGGTCATACAATATATCGAGAGAAAACATGAAGGTAGAACTGCTAAGATTCTAACATTCAACACCTTTAGTTCAAAACTTTGCATTAGAGAGGCAACAAAATACTTTGATGAGGTTAAGGAAGATGAGGCTAACCAAGTCTCCGATATGATTCCGAAACTACATGGGGTTGTTTTTCCTCTGAGTCAAGCTAGAGAAGAGACAGACAAATTCAAAAAGTGGGTTAAAAATCACAAGAAGACATTTAAAAATGCATTAAAAATAGAAAACTTACCGAAGAATACTGGAGTTCACCCATCAGGGATCGCGATTTGTTCAGAAAGCATTGAGAATATTGTCCCACTGCAAAAAACAAAAGATGGAGATTTAGTTACAGGTTATGACATGAATGACGTTGCAGACCTTATGGTCAAGTTCGACATCCTTGGTTTAAGAACCCTAACAATCGCTCACAAAACTTGTGAAAAAGTTGGCATAAACATAGAGGACATAGATGCCAATAACGAGATGATCTATGAGATATTGCAAGATTTCAAACACCCTATGGGTTTGTTTCAGATCTCTGCTGAGACAAACTTTAAAGTTTGCAGAGAGATAAAACCAAAAGACATAAATGAGCTTTCTGATGTTGTTGCTTTAGCTCGACCCGCAGCCCTTGAATTTGTTTCTGTTTATAAAACACAAAAAGAATTTCCATCTGAGTTAAACCTAAATCCAGAGTTAGACTCGATATTGTCTTGGTCTAAAAACGTGATCCTGTATCAAGAGCAACTAATGCAAATTGCTCACAAAGTTTTCGGGCTGACACTTGAAGAGGCAGAGGTGTTAAGAAGGATTGTAGGCAAGAAAAAAGTAGATGAAATGCCCAAGTGGAAAGACACAATTTACAATGCTGCTGAATCTAGAGGTCTTAGTGAAGAGATAGCAGACTTCTACTGGAATTCATTAGTCGCCGCCTCACACTACTCTTTCAATAAGTCACATAGTTTTGCCTACGCCGACCTCGCGGCTAAAACAGTTTACTTAAAGCACAAATATCCTCAAGAATTCTTTCTTTCTATTCTTGAGTGCGCTGAGTTTGATCCAGAACCTTTACAAACAATTTCTGGGGTAAACGAAGAGTTGCCAGATTTCGGTATGGAAATGTTGCCTCCTTGCCTATATAAGTCTGATTTTGATTTTACAATTGAAAACAACAATATTCGCTACGGATTGAATAGCATTAAAGGCATCTCTCTAAAATCAATACAGAGCCTAATAGACTTCAGAGGCATAGAATTTAACAATAAGTATGAGGTTTTTCTGGCAGCTAAACAGTGCGGTATCAACATATCTGTGCTTGCGGCTCTTATACAAGCTGGAACTATGGATCATGCGAGAACGAATAGAACTCGCATGGTCCTAGAAGCTCAAGCCTTTAATCTGCTAACAGATAGAGAAAAGAGAAACTTTGTAAAGATTGGAGAGAGATTTGGCTTCGACATACTTAAGGCAATATCAGAAGTTATAGAGAAGCAAACTCTTGGAGATGACAATAGACCAATCATGTCTGAAAAGAGATTTAAAACATTTAAAACTAAATTTGATCAGTATAAAAAAATCTATAGTCAAAACAGGAAGCATGAAATGTTTGCTAAGTGGAGATACGAAAGCTCTTTGCTTGGCTATAGTTATTCACACAACCTACGCGAATGCTTTCAGGACAGATTTTCGTCTTTGATCGACTTGAGGCAAGTAGAGGATCTTGTAGACAGGCAAAACTTCCAAGTTGTAGGTGAGGTAAAAGATTTCTTTACTAGGACATCTCAGAATGGTAACAAATACATGATGATTTCAATCTGTGATAATACAGCAACTAAAAACTTTCTTTTTATGGACAACGCCAGAGAGGAGAGATTATCTGACTTCTTAAGAAGCGGATACAAGTTAACAAAAAACAAAGTTATAGTTTTAAATGGTTCAAAGAGTAGAGATACATTTTTTGTAGATCACATAAATCCAGTGGAGACAGATATCTACATGAAGTTAAGGGAGGTGAAAGGTGCCTAAATTACCTTTAACACCGCATATTGAGGGAGTCATAGAAAAAACAAAAGAACTCTCTAATATTCTATACAGAAACGGGGCAGATGTAGATCTGTTTTTTCACTGCTTTTTAAGTGACTTAAGCCAGTCTTGTTCATCTATATTTAAAAAAGTAAATGTAGACCCCAAGGATTTATTAAAAGAGTCTAGGACTGTTTTAAGCAAAAAGCGTAAGAACAAATATGCAAAAAAGATTTTAAAAACTGATGTTAGAAAACTTTTAAAAGAAGCTGAGAAATTTTCTATAGAAAACTTTAACCTAGATTATATACCTCCAGAGGTAATCTTAATGGTTTTCTTTGATGATGAGCATTCTCCTAAAGTTGTAAAAAACCTTTTTCCAAAAGGAGATCAATCTTCGGATGAAATATTTCTAGGGTTTGTTACAGAGTGCTCCCTAGTCGTTAAAGACTTTGACCCAGATCGAGTATCTACTTCAATGAGAGTGGATACCCCTGAAGACTGGATCGACATGTTCGACAAGAATGAGATACTCTCTCAGTTTGCAGAAAACTTAAATTTAAAAGCGTTAAACAACGAGTTCGACAAGATAGTTGATTTCGACGGCAAAATTGATGAAGTAGCTACAATTCTTTGCAGAAAGAAAAAACCTAATGCGCTTCTGGTTGGACCAGCAGGAACAGGTAAAACTTCCTTGGTAGAGGGGTTAGCTTGTAAAATTGTTGCTGGAGACGCACCTGAGCTTATAGCTAACAAGGTGATTTATTCTGTGAGTTTATCTAGCATGGTTGCTGGGACAGAATACAGAGGTCAGTTTGAGAAAAGACTAGAAGACTTTGTTAACGAAGCAAAAAAATACAGTAACTTAATTTTGTTTATTGATGAGGTTCATACTTTAATTGGCGCAGGAGGAGCAACAAATAACTCGCTAGAAGCCTCTAACATTCTTAAGCCAGAGCTTGCCAGAGGGACAATAAGTTGTATCGGAGCTACAACTATTAACGAATACACAAACACAATTAAAAAAGACACCGCCTTAGATCGTAGGTTTGAGCGCGTTATAATTAGAGAACCATCTAGATTTCAGATGGAAGAAATTTTACCCACAATAATTTCTTATTATGAAAACTTTCATAGCATTACATATACCGATGAATTTTTAGAAAACATAATTGATTACTGTGAAAAATACATCCCTAATAAATTCTATCCAGATAAAGCCATTGATATCATTGATCACTGCGGAGCACAGGCTAAAGTAAATTTCTGGCACGTTACGCCATCAATAAAAAGTCAGCAAGAAGAGACAATGGCTGCGGCTCTAGACCCTGAAAAAGACCACACAAAACTTTTAGAAAAATTAAACGAAAGCCTAGAAAAGTGGACAGAAGGTGTTTCAGATTTAATTCCAGAGGTAAAACTATGTCATTTAAAAGACTTCTTTAAAAAGAAAACAAATCCTCTAAACGATCAAGAGATGGTCGAGAAAGTTTTTTCTTGTGTTAGCAAATCCCTTGTAGGCCAAGATGAGCTTTTGCAGAAACTAAAAGATAAAATTATTTTATCTAGCTTGGGTATAAAAAAGACTGACAATTTTTCTGCCCCAGAGTGCTATGTCATAAGCGGTTCAAGATTCAGCGGGAAATCTTACTTCTTAGATTTATTTAAAGATACTTTACAAAAACATGGAGTCAGTGTTCTCTCTTACAGTGGTGTTCACTTTGCAGATGCCTTTGCTCCACATAAGATAGCGACATCTCAGGGCAACAATACATCTATATGCGAAAAAGTTCTAATATCTCCAAATAGCGTGATCATCATAGATGATTTTCACAAAGTTGATAATTCTGCGATCCCGCTTTTTAATCAAATATTTAAGCACGGTAAATTTCAGATGAGTAACGGAGATATGGCAGACTTCACAAACTGCAAAATATTCTTAACGAGCGATATATCTAACAGTCAGTCTGCTATGGGATTTCAAGGTGCCGTTTCAGACAAGGATAATCTAATGATTCACCCAGATATACTCTCACTTGTTGACGAGTGCTTCCCACTCAAGCAGATTGACGAGAAGGGGCTAAGGAGACTTTTATGGATGAAATTAAAAAGATTAAAAAATAGGTTAAAGGACAATGATATTGATTTAACTTTTGATTTTAAATATATTAATCAAATAATTAAAAGCATTCTAAAAGAAAAAATAAAAGTAGAAGCTCTATCTAAAAAGATATTATCAGAGATAACCCCGTTTGTTTCTGATAGTGTTTTAAAAGGAGAAAAGAATATTAAACTTTTTGTTGAAAAAAAGGCTAGTAAGGTCGATCATAAAGCATGAGTGGATCTGCCGCTAAGAAAATTCGTCAATTGATCGGTTACGATAAAAAAAATCAGAATCCTATTCAAAAAAAACTTTACAAGAGCCTAAAGGCCCGTTATCTTGCTATGGGCGCTGAAGAATTCTGGAAGAGCGTCGAAGGAAGATTTAATAATAAATAATTATGAGTGAAAACACTAAAACAAATGATGAATGGAAGAAGCGTGAATTAGGCGCTCTTTGGAGAATAGACGGTAAACAACAGTCTTACTACAGCGGATCTATTAAGGATTCAGAGGGTAATGATGTGAAAATTGTCTGTTTTCCAAATTCTTTCAAGGAGAAAGGTTCTAACCAACCTGATATTAGGATTTATGCCAGCAAAGAAAGGGACTAAATATGACAGAAAATGATACCAAAAACCTAAAATCCATGCTTACAGCAGAGATGGTTTCTCGGATCACTTTAGCAGAAGCTATCAACATCATGCATAATCTTGCTATTCAAGAGGTTCAAGACAATGTTGATAAAATGTCTGAAGAAGAAAAGGTATCTGCTTTAGAGGAGCTAACAGCAAAAGTGGAAGCGGCTAAAGCAGAAAATAAAAAGGCTACAGCCGAAAACTCAAGGGCGAAAGAAGAAAAACAAGTGTAAGACACTTTAAATGCCTTACACAGTTAATTTTCTAAATGATAAATTGCATCAAAGCCTATCCTTTGATGCAGATATCAAATTTCCCAATGCTTCTGTCTATGCCAAAAAAATTTGGTCTTTAAAAGAATATAAAAAACAGGGAGAGCCAATTGAATTAATAGAAGGAGAAAGGCAACAAAAGCCTCCTCTAAGTCAGTCTTCTTATTCTATCAATAAGTATTTTGAAAATGATGAACTTGTTGTTGAGTTGCAACAATTATTTTCAGTTTCTGATGATTTTGACTTTTTTACAAAAGCTGAGTTAGAAAAAGAAACAGGAGATGAAGAACTTGATGAAATTCTACTTAAAATCAATGAATCTAATTTTGATGAATCTGTAATAAAAGCTTTTATCTTAGATAGCCTCCTTCAAGGAGAGTATCCACAAAAGCCCGAAGACTCAGAAGCATCTGAAGAAGATCAAGAAAAAAACTGTGAAACAGAATAGAGTATTAATAACGGGTGCAGGAGGATTTATAGGCGGCAATTTAGCCGCCTATTTGTCTCATAGGGGTTATGATGTAACCAAGTTCGACATAAATCTTGGAAACTCAGGAATGCCTGATTTGGTTAATCAAGATATAGTTATACACCTTGGGGCCAATTCAAATACTACAGAGACAGATGTTCGCAAAATATTACAGGAAAATTTTGAATATTCAGTAGACCTGTATGAAATGTGCGAATTGTATGAAATTAAATTTCAATATGCAAGCAGTGCGTCAGTATACGGAACTTCCAAGACATTTAAAGAGGATGATTTTTGTAGACCCTTAAGTCCTTACGCTTTTAGTAAATATATGTTTGATTGTTGGCTAATGCATCAAAATTATCCATATCAAGGCTTCAGATACTTTAATGTATATGGATTAGGAGAGGATAAAAAAGGTAATCAAGCTAGCCCTGTTTCTAAATTTATTAAACAAGCCCAAAGAAATGGAGAAATAAAAATCTTTGAGAAAAGCGAAAAATATAAAAGAGACTTTGTTTGCATTGATGATGTTTGTGAAATTCACCTCAGAATGCTTGAATCAGATGCTTGTGGGGTCTTTAATATAGGGACAGGACAAACAACTTCCTTTAAAGATGTGGCAGAGGCAGTGAAATCAAATTCAAACACGATTATCACAGAGATACCAATGCCCAAAGAACTAAAGGGGCAATATCAAAAATTCACGAAGGCAGACAACTCTAAATTATTGGAAATAATAGGAGAATATAGCTGGAAAAGTGTAAATGAGTATGTAGAAGAAAACATAAATGCTTTCCTTAATTAAATCTGTTTTAAAGTCAATTGAGTTATTTTTATCTTTAAAAAATAAGACTTTCTACTTACAATTAAAACAAGACCATGAAGAAGAAAGAAAAAGAATTATTCAGGAGCTTGAAGACATTAGGGCTAATGGCGGTGATGCCGACCGTGCTGATCTCTTGCGTGACGAACTCATCCGTGAAGACAACTCCTTTAAACATCTATCAGCCTTCTACTCTCAGTTTGACAAAAGGGACTCCAATAGAGACAAGTAAAGGCATTTATACCCCAATGCAGGACGAAATTTGGCACTCTGATGCTAGATTTAGGAGATTAGAGAGACAGCTTTATTTCCCTAGTGGGAAATAAATGTTTTTAAGTGTAGATTTTAGTAATGGCTTATATAACTGGAATCCATATTAGAGATAGCATTCATACTGACTTTGCTACGGGTAGTGGGGTATGGCAAAAATATAGAAGCGTTTTAACTGGAGAATTTATTAGTGGTGGTGGTGCTGGTGCTACGGGAGATAGATATGCTGAGTTCACTCAAGATATTCAAGAATATAACAGGAAAATAAGCACACTTACAGGGCAATGGGGACATACTGGTTTATTCCTGACTCCTCAAGACGCTGGGTTTAGATATACAGGCACAGGAAAATTTAATACTTGGCCTTGATTTTTTTTAGATCAATCATATAATATATAGAATATGACAAATATTGATTTTTCCGAAGAAGAACTTAATGCTTTAATGCAATTAATAGACATCGCAGTTAAAGCACAAGGATTAAATGTAGCTGAAGCTGCCGTTGTTTTAAGCAAAAAAGTTAGAGATGCTGCCGCTGGACCACCCCCAGAGGTTGATTCATCTCCTCAGTTTGCTGACTCTGTAGAGGCTCCTACAGAAACTCCTGAAGAGGAATAATTTTTCCCTTGACCATGACAATTCTGTAATATATATTAATCTCATGAAGAAACTTATTCTTACAACACTACTTATGGGCGCTGCTATGGTTGGCGCAGTTAAAGCAACCACTTTGGCAGATGTTTCTGTAGAAGGTGGTGTTTCATATAGCACTCTTTCGACTAGCGGAGGAGTTGGCATTAGGGATGACGCTTTTAGCTATTCTCTTACACTCTCTGCCCCAGTAAAAGCTGGAGGCACTGCTTCTGTCGGTATCGACATCTTTGACGTTGACGAGGGATACGAACAAGATATTTCCCTTGCTTACTCAAGGGGGGTTACTCTTCTTGGTCAAGACCTCGGGGCTGAGTTTTATTTTCAAAGGATTGATTCTTCCTTTGGAGGTTGGGACGAAGTTGGCGTTGGTCTTACTTATAGTCATACTCTTGCAGATCTTACAGCAACTGCATGGCATGAAGTCGGAGGAGGCTCTGGCGGTTCTTACGGCGTAGAGTTTATTCTCTCTCGCGACATTGCTACCCCAGTAGAAGGTCTTGTATTAACTCCTTTTGTTGGTCTTAATCTTGCTGATGAATATACCGCTCTTGAGGCAGGTCTAGCTGCTGCTTATAAAATCACAGAAGGTGCTTCTGTTTTCGTAAAAGGTGCTTACAACGACAATGACCTCGATTCTTCTAGCGCATATAGCCTAGATAACGAGTGGTCTGTCGGAGCAGGAGTCTCTTACAAATTCTAATTTAAATTAGTTTTAATTATAAAATAAAAAAGCCACCTGCACGGGTGGCTTTTTTTGTGTAGTAATTAATTACATGGAACCTGAAAAGTCTTTAATCAAAGAATTCCTCAATGGAGGTTGGTTAGTCCCGCTTGTAGGTGCTGCTGCGATGTTTGCTAGGCTCTTATCAGGTAATAATGGATTAACACTTAAACAACAGTTTAAAAGGGTAATTACAGCAGCCCTCGCTGCTGGCATAGCTTGGTTTGTATTAGAACAAACAGATGTGTCATCCTTAACCAAGGCAATCACTTACGGTATTATTGGTGTAATAAGCCCAGAGGTTATTAGCGGTATAGTAAGGCTAGGCGAAAAATTTGCCAAGAACCCAGAAAAATTTCTTAAAAAATGAGACCTAAATTTATTGTTTATTGTTTATCTGCTATTTGTCTAGCTTTTGGTTTCAAGGGTCTCTTCCTTACTGAAAACATTCAAAACACACTAAAAGAGAACGCTCGACAATCAGAGTCTTCCATTATGGAAATTGGTATGTGCTTTGATTGGTATGGGGTAATCATTGTAGATTCGGTCGTAAAAACCTCTCATGGAGTCATAACTCCAGCGGAAATGGTAGAGACCTTAGAAGAGGAGAGGGTATATAAGGATGAATATTTAGAGGGTTATAAGAAGGATATAACTCCAAAAGAGGTTGAGTATGCAGATTTTGTATTCGAACAAGAAAAGAAAATAAATCTTTATGTTAATCAATTAATTGAATGGGGTAATACAAACAATGTTGAATTGATTAAAGCATCAGTTCCTACCATGTATGAGATGACTGATCCGACAATAGAAGCTATCAACAACATTATGGATACAAAAATGTATTACAATGAGGAACAAGCTGGGATTTTAAATGAAAAAATAACTGACTACAAAAACTTCATGATACTAACAGTTGTTTTATGTATCGTAATGTCTGTGTGTGCTAGTTTTAGTAGAAGGTGCTCATAATGAACTTTAAAGGCAAAAAAGAAGTAGTAAAGGCAGTTCAGAAGCTTCTCGGAGTTTCTGCTGATGGTGCTGATGGACCCGTTACTTGGAATGCTATTTTAGCCAAAATGTCTACAAAAAGCCCTATTGCCTCTGGTGGTAGTGTAGCAGATAAAATGGTTTCTTTAGCTAGGGAAGAAATAGGAGTCTCCGAAGTTGATGGTAGTAATTGTGGACCAAGAGTAGATGAATACAAAGCTGCCACATGGCTAGACGCAGACAAAGGTTGGCCTTGGTGTGCTGCTTTTATCTGTTGGCTTGTGAGAGAAGCTATAGAGGGAGAAGATGTCAAATTCAAGAGACCTAGAACTGCTGGAGCTTGGGACTTTGAAAACTGGGCTAAACAACAAAGCACAAATGGAGTCGAGCTTCGCAAACCTACAAACGAAGACATTAAAGCAGGTGATATTGTAGTATTTACTTTTTCCCATATTGGATTAGCTGTAAAGGACGCAGACTCAAGTGGTTATGTAGTTACGATTGAGGGTAATACAAATGGGGCGGGGAGCAGAGAAGGAGGCTCTGTTTTAGAGAAAAAAAGGCACGTTTCAAAAATCAGAAGCAGAATTAGGATTGTGTAGACTTTTTGTATAATCTAATATATAATCTGATATATTAGACTCTAATGCAAAAAGTCAAAATTAAAGTAAACAGGTATGACATCTTTGATTATGTCGTAGGTAATTCTACATTTGATCCCATTGAGAAATGTATTGACCCAATTAGATACGAAGTATTTGATACTTTTATCTTCGATAGCAAAGATAAAAAAAATATAGAACAAGACAAAGAGTTTTGTAAATTTGAGTGGGAGGTTTCTAAGCTTAGGAATAGAGCTAGAAAAATGGACAAGTTAGAGATTGATAGGATTTGTGAGGAACTAGAAGAAATAGCTCCGACTTTTCTAAATTTGTCTTAAATATGAAGGGCGATATTTATATAGACATTGATTACAATGGAATAGGAGATAGAATTGCGACCTCTGCTATACCAGAGGCATTTTATAAATGGTATGGTAAAAAACTAGTAGACATAAAAGAGTCTTGGATTTTCGATTATAATCCTTATGTCCAACGCAAGGATTCTTATAAGAAAGATCTTAAAATAAAATTTGGCTCCCATGACGGATATGCCAATATTTATTGCGATGAAGAAGACTGGGTTAATCCTGATGTTAAGGGTCAGTCTGGGTTTACTATGGATAACTTACCTTCCCATGAAGCAAAAATATTTTTACACAGTGTATCTCCTTCTCATTACAGCAATTCTATTTGTAGTGCTAGGAATGTTTGGTATTTTCAAAAACTCGGTATCAACCGTCACTTAAAACCAGAATTAGACATCCCTAGAGGCCCAAGGCTTTATAAATATGAGGAACCCAGCAATACTATTCACAACCAAATCGCTGTTCACGTTGGCCCCAGCAAGAGTAATAGTTACTTCATACCTGATTATGTAATAAATACAATTAAAGAAAGGTATTCTAATTACAAAATCATACAAATTGGGGGCGAAAAGGACATTGAATCACCTTTCATAGATAAAAGAGGGCAACCTATTTGGGAAATGGTTAAAACTATAGCTGAAAGCGCAATTTTTATTGGCATTAACAGTGGGCCAATGAATATAGCTAATTGTTATCCACACATTAATAAAAAATTAGTTATTCAAGATAATTGCGACCAGTCAAAAAATAGCTTTGAGAGGTTTGAACCCTTAAATGCTAGACTTTCCCCTAATTTTGGGTGGACTGATTTTGGTTGGCAGTATTATAATACCACAGAGCATGATGTTGGCAGAATGTTTTCTTACAAAAGAATATAAATTTCCCCCTAAATTTTCGGTTGTGTAATATATAATATATTATGGACACAATTATACAATTGATTCAGGATAATCCTTGGTGGGGAGTAGTAGCTTCTGCTGTTGCCCTTGCCTCTGCTATTACCGCAGCAACACCAACTCCAAAAAAAGGAACTTTCTGGGCTAAAATTTATGCCTTGATTGATTGGGCGGCTTTAAATATCGGTAAAAGCAAAGACAAAGGGGAAGATTAATTATTCCTTGAATATTCTTTAGAATGGGCTATAATACTCTAGATGAGTATTGGGCCTATTTTTTCTCGATTAGAAGCTCACCCTAAAGGTTGGGGCGATGAGCTTTGGATTACCAACAACGAAAAGTATTGCGGGAAGATCCTTCGCTTTAATAAGGGGTCTTCTTTTTCTATGCACTACCACATTCTCAAGGAAGAGACTTGGTGTGTAACTAAAGGTAAGCTAAGTTTAGAATACTTTGACTTAGAAAAAGCGGAACGTATCGTAAGAGTTATTGAGGAGGGTGATGTTGTCCACTTAGAGCCTTGTGTTCCTCATAAGTTAACAGCCTTAGAGGATTCCAGTGTTTTTGAGGTGAGCACTCAACACTTCAATGAGGATTCTTATAGAGTAGAAAAAGGTTCCTCGCAAAAATGAAATTTTTAATCATAGGGGAAACCTGTAGCGATAGGTTTTGCTATGGGACAGCCAAAAGACTTTGCCCTGAAGCTCCCGCTCCTGTATTTGTGCCTGACTACGGTTTAAATAACTTGGGCATGGCTTATAACGTCTATAAGAATTTGTTAGCCATAGATCAGAAAACTCATGAAAATATCCCGCGTAAAAGCGATATAAATATTTTCACAAATGAGCCAGAGGGTCACAAAACTAGATACATTGATTCAGAATCAAATCAAATGTTTCTTAGAATTGACACAGATACATATCCCATCTGCGAAGACCTTCCAGAAAACATAGAGGAGTATGATACGGTTGTTGTTTCTGATTACGATAAAGGCTTTATAAAAGATTCACATTTAGTGGAAATAGGCAAAAGATCCAAGTTGTCTTTTTTGGATACGAAGAAAAGATATAATTCCGATTGGGCTTCTTTTTATTCTTTTATAAAGATAAATGAAAAAGAACATAATGAAAATGGATGGAAATATATGAGTTCTAATTTAATTGTTACAAAAGCCGCTAAGGGTTGTTGGTATAACGGGAAAGACTACCCAATAAATACACCTTCTGAGGTTAGAGATGTCTCTGGTGCTGGAGATACATTTTTAGCTGGTTTAGCTTATGCATATACCGCAACAAAAGATATGGATTCTTCAATTATATTTGCTCAAGATTGCTGTAAAAAAGTTGTAAGAAAAAAAGGGGTTTCCACAATATGAATCATAAAAAAATAGTTTCTTTTGACCAAATTAAAAGCGAAAGACTCTTCGCGAGAGAACTAGAAAAATGCGGAATTAAAAAATTTTTTATTTTCACTAACGGTTGCTTTGATTTATTTCATGCTGGCCATGCAAGTTTACTTAGCTCTATGAAAAACGCTTGTAGTTTAAACTCCAAGCTTGTTGTGGGAATAAACAGCGACAATAGCGTTCGTGCTTTGAAGGGTGATAAGAGACCAATAAATTCAGCTAAACAAAGGGCATACACCGTGGCTTGCCACGAATCTGTAGATTATGTATTTATTTTTAATACAAAAACTGTAGCCAAGCAGTTAAAAGAACTACAGCCTGATTTTTGGTGCAAAGGAGGAGATTACGATGAAAACTCTTTTAATAAAAGAGAGTTAAAAGCTTTGGGGAATACTATAATTAAATCTATTCCTTTTATTGAAAATACAAGCACAAGCGATATAATAAATAAAATATGCACGAAGAATATGGCTTAAAAAGCAATAGCGCGGAGATGCAAGACATTGCCGCCGCTTTATTACTAGGATCTAATAAGAAGTTTTTGGATATTGGAGCTTCTAGTGCGGTGTTAGGTAATAATACTTATTTACTAGAAAAGGAGTTAGGTTGGGATGGTTTGTGTTTCGATCTAAGGGAAGAGGGTGATAGAGTAACCGCTACCACTTTCACTAACCAAGGAGGGACTTATGAAGAGAGAGGGACGAAACTTCATAATGTGGATTGCACCACTCCTTTATTTTTAAATACTTTAAAAGAAAATGGATTTTGTGAAATTGTAGATTATATATCTATGGATGTAGATGCTGCAAGTCTTGCTGCGTTATCAAATCTAGTTGAGATAGGCGGTTGTATTTTTAAATTTCTTACATATGAGCACGATTATCATTATTCTTTAAACCATGATATTGCACTAAGAAGACGAACAGATATTCCTCAAGGAACATTAAACGAAGAAACAGAAGTATACGAGAGTGGGTCAGAAGATTTATGGACACAACCCTTTTCTAAAGAAGGGATTGATGCTCGTAAATATAAAGCAAAGGATATTTTGCGGAACAAAGGATATCTATTATTGTTTGAAGATGTATCCTTCGAAACAGGAGGAGGACTTCATCCTATGGAAGATTGGTGGATTAACCCACAATATTTTCCAGAATGGGTAAGAAGAATTCAAGGGCAAGGTCTTCACTTTTCCGAATGCATCAAGCGCCTTTCAATAATTTCTTCACAGTTGCACAGTGAAGAAGTAGCACAATTAATTCAAAAAACTTGTTTTAAATGAAAACATATATAGTTGATATTGATGGCACAATTTGCCGACATGAAAGCAAGAGCGCACCTTATAGTCGGGGTAAACCCATAAAAGAAAGAATAAATTTTTTCAACCAGTTACATGACGCTGGACACAAAATTATTTATTGGACAGCGAGAGGACAACAGAGCGGAGTTGATCATAGCGAGCTAACTAAAAAACAACTTGATGAATGGGGAGTAAAAAGAACAGAACTAAGAATGGGTAAACCGTCTTACGATTACTGGATTGACGATAAGGCATTTAATGTGAAAGATTTTTTTATGACAGATACGAGGACAGGCGAAACAAAATCAATGACTTTATGATATCAGACAAAGCTAAAAGCATCTCATCTGCTGGACATATTAAAAAATCAATAAATATTGGCCACGAAGGTCAACAAAGGTTTTATGATTCTTGCAGAGCAGCAGGAAAAGAAATAAAGAAAACAAGTCAACACGATGATATAAAAAATCATACTGATTTTGTGGTTGATGGGGTAGGATTTGACGTAAAAGGGTTAAAACAAACACAAAAAGAAGGTAAGGTAGTCTTAGAGATAAAGAACGTGCAGGGTAAAATGGGCTGGTGCAATGGTGAACAAAAGCCAGCATGGATAGCATTCGACTATGGGGCTTTCTTCTTATGTGTTAAAAATGACGATTTATTTGACCTCGCTCACACTTGTGACTGGACTAAAAAGGTCTCAAATTTCAAAGATTCCCTGTATAAAGGATATACTAGGAAGGGCAGAGAGGATTTAATGACCACTGTTTTACTGTATGATATACTAAATACCTGTGAACATTGGTTCTTGCCATACGAAGAATATCGTTCCCCTATGGAACTTTTATAGTGTAAAAAAAAATATGCCATTACCAACTCCAAGAAATAATGAAAAACGTGGCGATTTCATGGGTCGCTGCGTTTCTGATTTAACTGAAAAAGGTGAATTCAACGACAATAAACAGCGAGTGGCTGTTTGTTTGAATATATTTAAAGATGCTGAGTCCAAAGCATCTGTTGTTTTTGATGATGGGGAGGATACCACACTTTTCTTCACGGAGGCGGCTAATGAAAACAAAACTCTCAACAAGCCTTTCAGAACTCCTAAAGGCCCGAAAAAGTTCTCTGTTTATGTAAAAAATGAAAAAGGAAACGTAGTTAAGGTGAACTTTGGAGATCCCAACATGGAGATTAAAAGGGATGACCCGAAAAGAAGGAAGGCTTTTAGAAGTCGTCATAATTGCGATAATGCTGGTCCTAAGTGGAAAGCAAGATATTGGTCTTGTAAAATGTGGAGCAAGAAAAGTGTTACAAATGTGACGAAAGGGTCTGAGGAGTATGAGTGGGATGGCGAAACTTTTTTTGACCATGAAGAGTTGCTTAGGGATTGTCCTGCTTTAGCTGAAGTTTCTGAAGCTGCAAAAAGGAGAGGACCAAAGAGTGGCGCACAAACACCAGCGGAGCCGAGTGAAAGAAAAAAGGGTTCTAAAAGAAACCCAAAAGGAAGCGCGAAAAAGGGAGGAGGAAAGATCACATTTAGTGAGAAAACCACGAATACTTTAAAAGAAAAAGTAAAAGCCCACAATGCCAAATACTCAAAGAAAGTGACTCTAGGTCAACTTAAGAGGGTATATAGAAGGGGTGCTGGCGCTTTCAGCACATCTCACCGTCCTAATATGTCTCGTCATGGCTGGGCTATGGCTAGGGTCAATACCTTTCTTAAGATGATGAGGGGAGGCAAAGTAAAAGAATCCTATAGAAAAGCTGACCAAGATATTGCAAAAGCCGCATACAAAAAGAAAGCTTATGGTTCTCCCGAGATGAATAAGCACTACTTTGATAGCAAAGAAAAGGCTATGAAGGATGCTGAAAAAATGGGTTTAAAAGGAGTTCACACCCATAAGACAGAGGACGGCAAGACTCTTTATATGGCTGGGCCTAATCATGAAGCTTTCATGAAGCGCCACAAAGAGATTCTAAAAGAAAAAGAGAAATCTGATAGCAGTCTTTGGGAGAACATCAGAAAGAAAAGGGAAAGAATTAAGAGGGGTTCTGGAGAGAAAATGAGGAAAAAAGGTGAAAAGGGCGCTCCTACTGAAGAGCAGGTAAGAAAAGCTAAGGGTAAAGGTGGATGAGGATAAAATAATCTGCGGTCTGTAGATAATAAAAAATAATTTAAATAAAAAAATACGGACTCTTTTTAGGGTTCGTATTTTTTTGGTTAGCACACAAATAATTGAATTAGGTGTAACTATTTTATATCATTATTAAAGTGAAAACTATCGTCAAAAAGGTAATCAGGCTAGAAACAAAGCGACATGACTTTGATAATGATTTCGCTTATATTGAGGTTTGGCGCAATAACACATTAACAGACTGTTATTTAGCTGAAAAACAATATTTGTGGCCAGATGGTTCTCTGAAAAAAGGTGGGATAAAGTATTTTTATGCCAGTGTTGATTATTCTGATCCAGAGAAAGAAATCAAACCTTTAAATTGTTCGCAGTTTGATAGGTTCGATTGTTTATTTTACCTTGATGGAGATGGCTCTATTTGCCAAATAGATAGCGAATCAGTTGATTCTCCAGAGAAAATACTTGGAGAAGTTAACTGATGGCAGAAGAAGAAGATAAGTTAGGTTATTACGATTTTAACCAACAACAAAACGAAGATGGCTTTGTTGTCTTTGAGCCTACAGCTTTCCTCCCTCAAGTAAATTATCTATATGCTACAGAAGAAGATGTAGAAGATGGGGCCAAAGAAGGGGTGGGAGAAGCAACAGGATTTAACGTATTTTTTAATCAATCTTACGTTTATAACAGGATTTCTCATAGTCAGATGAATCCTGCGGTTAAACTAGATAAGGCAGGAGGCGGCAAAGAAGAGGATCGTAGAATTTCTAATATGGGGGAACTTAATGGCTATGAGCTTCCCTTATCGCATGATTACAAGTTTTTTGTTGAGCTAAGAGTTAATAAATATAATTTCCTTATTGAATCAGCAGCATTCACAGGCATCACTATGGAGAACGGTGAGGCTGATGAATGGGCTAAAGAACACACAAATCATCCTCACGTTTTTTTCGAAGATGAAGACAGTCTGACGGGCGACAATTCCATTTTCACAGGCTACTATCCAATAGCTAGAGTGGAAAATGGAGATATTTTAGAATTTCATCAAAGAGGAGATTTAGTTTTCGACAAGGGGCAGTTTTCTCAAAAGGGGGAAGCCGTTCAAGGGGCAGCCGCTCATGTTTTAGTTAAAGCAGATAGAGAAAATGAAGAGAAGCCTAATAGAGTTAGAAATGTTGTTGCTGGGACAGGAATTTATGTAACTTATGATAATACATCTATTATAATTCATTCAACTGCTTCTGGCTCTTCAGGAGCTAGCGGTGACTGGTCTGGAGAGAACATTGGAGGAGGAGCGCAGGTTTATAAGGAATATACTCTTATGCCGTCAGAGTTTAGGACTTTGACAGGGGCAGAAAATGTAGAAATTACTTGGACGCAAGCAGGAGATACAATAGAAATTAAATCAGAAGATCAGATTTGCGGCGGCAGTTTGAGTGCTGCTGATCACTGGGCCTATGTAAATGACAGTAAACAACCAGCCCAATTTAGAGGATTAGAAGCTGGGACTGGGGTTTATTTTGATAAATTAAAAGCTGATGGGTCAGCGGGTGATGGTGAAGATTATTGCGTTACTAAAATTAGTGTTGATACTGGATTCTACACAGGATGGTCAGGTGAGAACTTAGGAGGGGGAGCACAGATATATAAAGAACACACTTTAATGCCGTCAGAGTTTAGAACTCTAACGGGTGAGGAAAATATAGAAATCACTTGGACAGAGGGTGGCGAGACAATTGAAATAAAATCAGAAGACGATATTTGTGGTTCTGCTTCAGACGCTGATTGGTGGGCTTATGTAGAAGATAGTAAACAGCCAGCTAAGTTTAGAGGATTAAAGGCGGGGTCTGGAGTTTACTTTGATAGTGATGGTGATGATTGTGTCACCACAATTAGTGTTGATACTGGATGGATGGAACATACAGGGTGTTGCACTGGTGAGAAAGAAATAGAAACTGAGACTATCTATAGTCATAGTAATCACACTACATACATACAGTTTCCTCCAGATAATCCTAATTCGCAGAAATTTGTTGTTAATGACCTCCCCGTAATGGAGTTGGACAGTTTAGGTGGTTTGAGTTTTGGAAAACAAACAGATAACTGCATAACCGTTAAAACTTATGGATCTAACGAGGTTTATGATTGCTCTGATGGAACTAAAATTTCAGATATAGATAAAGACAGTAATGGAGATGGAGTATCTACAAATTATGATAGAGACGGGAACACAAGCACAATAGTAGGAAGCAATGCTTCTAAGGAAGGCTCGGTCCAAACATATAATGCTGCTGGCAATCAAGTCATGCAAGAGTTGGGTGGAGACTCAGCGGGGAACGCCACTTATCAACAAAGAAATTCTGCTAATCAAATTGTAAACCAAATTGCCGCCAAAGCTGATACCCCCACTTATCTTAATAATGGCCCAGTTGCGATTGGCGCGACTCAAACTGCTGCGGGCAAAGCTCTTCTTGTAAAAGGAGCTTGTAGAGTTCAAGATTCCAGCACTGCTGGTGATGGAACATTAGAATTTGGAAATGACTCAACACATAGTATAGGTTATAACACTAGTAGAAACGCGCTTACTGTAGGTGCTGGTGTTACAAAGTTTGATGCAGATCATGGCGAACAAATAGATTTATATAGCACTAATTCTGCCAGTTACAGCGCACAAGATTCTTACCTTATTGCAAGCTCTCCCGCTACTGGTTCTGCTATTTTAGCAGGTTCTGGCAATTCAATCAGTGGTCACTTTAACTCGATAGTCGCAGGAGCTAATAACACCATCTCAGGCAAATCTATGAACTTCATTGGTGGAGGTTCTGGAATTGACATTACAAATAGTGAATTTTCCGTAAGTGTTGGTGGTAGAAACAACGATATCAGTGGGAGTAGTTGGTCGGTATTAGGTGGAGGTTATGACAACTTAATAACAGGAGGGAATGTTAATAATATTGGTGGAGGATTCTCTAATGAAATACGGAATGTATTCGCGTCAGTTATTGCGGGAGGGCATGATAATTTAATCTCAGGCAGGTTAGATAGTGCTACTGCGATTGCTGGGGGTGTAAATAATCGAATAAGTGATTCTACTTATGCATTTATCGGGGCTGGTGGGTCAAATATAATTGAGAAAGATTCTATTGGAGCGGCCATAGTTGGTGGAGCAGGTAATATAGCAAGTGGATCAAATGCTTTTGTAGGTGGTGGAAGAGAAAATGTGGTCTCAGGAAACAATGGGGTAGCACTTGGCTCATATGGAAAAGTTCAAGACGGTCATTTCGGGGCTTTTGTTCTTAGTGATGGAAATATAACATCACACTTTTCTAGTGGAGCAAACACTATGGTCATGGGCTTCAAGAGTGGAGTCTATGTTCAAAGTGATAGCGGTCTTTATGTAAATGGCAATCCTGTCATGACAGGAGCTAGTGATCTAGATACCGATACTTTACAGACTGTTACTGATCGTGGTAATACTACAACGACTTCTATAGTTTCTACTGGACCGCACATCTCTGGTGTTACGGGATTGTTTGGCGATAAGGTTGGTATAGGCACAAATGATCCTTCTTACGCCCTTACTGTAAATGCTGGAACGACAAATCAGATAGCTAGATTTATATCTTCTGACCCTGATGCTGTTATAGGAATACAAGATAATACTGATTCTGTATTTCTAGGACACGATGCTGCCTTGGATGTCATGTCTCTTGGATTTAACTCTAGTATGGGGACTAGTAGCAACCTAAATATTGATACAGCGGGTCACGTAGGAATAGGAACAAATAATCCTAATGCAGAACTAGAGATAGCTGCATCAGTAGCTACTATAAGATTAACAGATTCTGATTTAACAAATACTTTTAGTGAAATAGAAAAAGGTGGAGATTATTTATATTTCTACTCTAGAGCTAATGCTGCTAACGGAGGGTTTTTATTCGCTGGAGATAATGGGACTACTGAAACGGAGTTTTTGCGTATCGCAACCGATGGAGATGTCGGTATAGGTAGTAATACTCCATCAGCAAAACTCGATGTCGCTGGAGGTATAAAATTATTAGATAATAATTACTTAACTTGGAATAGTAGTAACACAAGAATAGTTGGTAACTCTGATTACTTGCAATTTCAAGTCGCGGCATCTGACAAAGTTAGAATACAGAGTGATGGACATGTAGGTATAGGAAGCACTTCTCCAGCTTATGTATTAGATGCTGTATTCACAGGAGACCAAGGCGCTCGTATTAGAAGCACAGATAATCATTCATCTCTTTATATTCAATCAGCCTCTGGTTATGGTGGATATATAAGATTTACAGACGGACCAAGTAGATATTGGATAAACGCAACATCTGATGATAAGTTACGATTTAGACCAAATGCTACCTCTCTAGAATCTGCAACTATTAACTTTGATGCTACAGGTAATGTTGGTATTGGGGTTCTTAGTCCTTCTCAAAAATTAGAAGTTGGAACAAATACAGATGTATCAGCGCAAATAGGTAGAGCGCATGTTGGTTCTGTTGGTTATGGTGATTATGCTGGATTTGCACATTTAGACCAAGCTTCTACAAGTAGCTATGCCTTATTACAAGGTCCAAATGGCAATACATTTTTAAATTGTGCTAATGGTCAGCAACTTTATTTTAGGAGAAATCATGTCAATGTTGGTGGATTTAATACTAATAGCGATTTTTATGTTGATTCAGACACACTATATGTAGATGCTTCTGCTAATAGTGTTGGTATTAGAGATTCTACTCCTTCTTATCCTTTAGATGTCAACGGAATCATAAGAACACAATCAGGATTATTAGGAACTCAATTTGGAACTGGTCCATGCACAACAATAGATGGGTTTTTTACAAGCACATCTACAGAAGACTACGGATTCCAGAATGCGTTATTAATGAACGACCTCGCTGGTTTTACCAAGTGGGCTGGTGTAACAATAGCAACCTCTGGTTTATATAAAACAAGAGGAGGAAGTGCAGGATCATATACATATAGTAATGAAGCTGGCACTGGAGATTTTGACAGAGCATTTCAAGCTAATAACAATACTGTAGGAAGTTGGTATACTGATTCTGGTCCTGATGGAGACATAACAACTGGCGTAGCAAGCACTGGTGTTATTGAATTATACTTCAACGGTGTTAAATCTTTAAACTACAGCGCACAAGCGGCTATAATATTTGGCTCTAATCCATTTAGAGCAACTCATGTTAAAATAGAGGCATTAAGAACAGGAGCATGGCAAACAATCCTTGACACAACCGAAAATGATAAAACCGCTCTTATAGGAAGAATTGCAGGTAATGGAGGCGGTGCAAATGCCACCACTGGATTGAGATATAGTTTTGCTAAAGCGGGAAGCTATTTCAGAATAAACAATCTTTATGCCGCCGATTACGATCTTGGCAATGATACGTCTTACGGCGGTCAATATTATATTGATAAATATTATGATGGTCGCCATTACTCTACTCTTCGCCCTGTAACAGATGGTGGAGCAGACCTTGGAACATCTAGTGTTAGGTATGATGGTTCTTACATAGATTATGGAAGGTTTACTAATGCTGTTGGCATAGGAACAGATACTTTAACTTACAATTTAAATGTAGTAAGTAATTCTGATATTCTTGCTCATTTTAAATCAACAGATAATAAAGCTAGTATTCTAATACAAGATAATGATACTGCTGGTTATGTTTCTGCTGAAAATAATCTTTTATCTATTGGTCCAAATAACGGAACTCATACAGGTAACTTAAATATAAATGTAACCAATAGCCGTGTTGGTATAGGAACAAATGTTCCTGATTTATTATTACATGTAAAATCAACAGGTGTTCGTCTTGAAGAGCAAGTAGGATCTAGACATCTAGATATTTTCCCCGCTGCGGCAGGAACTAATCATAAGTTTATAGGCGATAATACAAGCGCAGGTTATGAATTTCATAATAATGGTGGTCTTCTTGCGAGTTTTGATAATGTAAATAATTATTTTGCAAATAATGTAGGAATAGGATCAGCCACTCCTGCGTTTGAATTAGACGTTGTTGGAACAATCCACGGCACAAGCGGAAACTTTGAAAATGGTATTACTATAGATGGTAATCCTGTTGTTACTGGAACTTCTGCTTTTGAGTCAGATACATTGCAGACTGTTACTGATGAAGGTAATATTACGACTAATAATATTATTATAGAAAATAATGGTAATGATCCTGAGTATGGAGCTTTAACTATTAGCGGTGGATACGCTCTAGCACATTTAAGAAGCACGGGGACAGTAGCTTATCTTCAATTCCAGAATAGCACAACAAGCTATGGAACGATGAGCAACAATGGTATGACTATTGGAAACAATGGTCATGATGCTTATGTTATTAACAGACAAGCTCTTGGAAATCTTTATTTAGGCACAAGTGGTGAGGCAAGAGTGACTATAAAACCTGATGGCGATGTTGGTATAGGTTCGATAACTCCTCAAGGATTGCTAGATGTTAAAGCTGATACCGACCAAAATATTTTCTTGGGTAGGGCAAGATTTGGGTCTCATGTAACCGACTATTTATATTTATCTCATTATGATAATGCTACCTCAACAAGTTATGCTTTAAAGCAAAGCCCTGCTGGATCTACAGCTATCAATGCTAAAGCTAGTCAGAATGTTAGCATGAGCGTAAACAATAGTGATATTGTTTTCGTTCAAGGTTCTACTAGTAGAGTTGGCATTGGGACAACTGGACCAAATCAACTTTTACATGTTGATGGTAAAACTCAATTAGGAACAAATGGATTCACAGAAGGTGGATTGATTATAAATTATGCCTCATTAAGTGAGACAAAAGGTGGAGCAGCGACACTTCTAGGTAATGCTGTATATGCAGGGACCACAAACAATACATTCAGAAGGACAAAAGGTGATGCTGGTAACTACATCTTAATGACCTACAACAGAGGTATTGCTTTCCATACTAATGTCACAGGTAATACCAGTGATGATTATTCAATTGATAATCATGAACAGATGCGTATTACCACAGGAGG
>CEQV01024330.1_pt1 | contig 38454 bp, 59 predicted proteins | sample 530971 | NCBI WGS metagenome assembly CEQV01 (sample SAMEA2621173, study PRJEB7988) | marine metagenome | biome: marine biome (ENVO:00000447); feature: deep chlorophyll maximum layer (ENVO:xxxxxxxx); material: "saline water (ENVO:00002010), including plankton (ENVO:xxxxxxxx)" | depth 100 m
GTGCCAAATGTAAATGTATCTAAAAAATCTGAAACAGCTACATCACCATTTTGTATAGAGTCTGCATCTAAAAAACATACTTGAGTCATATATGCATTCATGTAAACAGATGTTGTTCTTGAACGTCTACCAATTTCGTTAGCTTGGTTATTGTTCCAAAATGTTTCTCCGGCGCTTGACGGCCATGCTGCTGACCCAGTCGTTAGAGTTTGCTCACTTCCATTTATGTAGATTTTTAGCCTTGAGGTTTCAGCAGCATTGCTGTCAAAACTTACAATGCAATGATACCAACCAACATCTCTAAGCAACGCTGATGTTAACAGATTCATAGATGCATTATCATCTTGAACCATCAACTGTCCCGTTGCTTCAAAAGCAATGCGAAATTCATTAGTGCTAGTATTTGCAGAAAAAAACGCCATTTCTGTTGAAAATTTATTTAACTGAAACCACCATGCAAGTGTCCACCTAGTTCTATTACCAGCACTAGATGGAGTTTTAGTAAGGTAATCATCAGAACCATTCAACCAAATTGAATTACCAATTAAAGTTGAATCAAATGAAGCTTCACCACTAGCCATAAAAAATGATGCGGGAGATGTTACCATTTACGCAAAAGCCTTCTGTGGAGCGCCAAGTTGAATGCTGCCAGCAGCCTTTACAAAGTAAGGGACAACATCAACTGCACTCGCTGCTGTACTCAAAGTTATCCCGGCACCACCTGCTGTCTCATAGTCAGTTCCAAGAGACAAAGTCCGGGAGCCAGTCCCATCTTGAATGAAAACCATGATGCCAGACTGGCCAACAGCTTCTGTTGATGGGTTGGCAAGCGTCACATTCCCGGTAAGCGTCAAAACGAAATTTTGGCTGGTTTGAAAGTCTAGTGTTACACTGCCTGTGTTTGATGTGTCTGTAAGAGTCGCACCAACAGTTGCCTTGCCAAATGTTGTTACTTGGTTTTCGTCTATTGATATTGCTGGTGTTGTCCCAACAGCTGACCCCAAGCCAATAACAAGATCATCAGCACTGTCGTCAAGGCCAATATAATAATCCTGAGCATTGCCATCAAATACAATCTTTGTATCAACAGCTGCCCCATCACCAACTGTTACAGAGTCATCATCAAGCGTTAATATTGAGTTAGTTCCGACAGTGGAACCAACACCAATTACAAGTTTGTCGGCACTATCATCTAGGCCAACATAGAAATCTTTAGCATTGCCATCGTAAACAATCTTAGTATCAGCAGCTGCACCATCACCGACAGTTACTGAATCATCAGTCAAAGTGAGGATTGGATTTGTCCCAACTGTTGATCCTTCACCTATAATTAGAACATCTGCGCTGTCGTCCAATCCGACATAGAAATCTTTGGCATTGCCATCGTAAACTAATTTTGTGTCTGCAGCTGCACCATCGCCAATGGTCACAGAATCGTCATCTAAAGTAAGAATTGAGTTGGTCCCGACTGCCGATCCAACACCAACAACTAACTTGTCGGCGCTATCATCAAGACCCATGTAAAAGTCTTTGGCATTTCCGTCGTAAACAAGTTTGGTGTCTTCAGCAGTTCCATCGCCAATTGTTAAAGTTGATCCGAATATTGGTGCACTCAGAGCATTAACAACAGCAGCGCCAGAGCCAGCCCCATCGCAATAGACAACTGCAGACTTGCCATTCGCAACAGTAACATTCGCTCCACTTCCTTGGCTCAATATAAGAGAATAAGGACCGCTAGAGCCTGAGTCTGTGGTTGAGTTTATGATTATGAAGAAAGCACCTGCTGTGTTTGGGGCTATTGTTACTGTGCAATTTGAGTCCAGAGCACCCGTAAATTTAATAACACGGTACATGCCATCCTGAAGATTCTCGGTGCCGGAACCGGGGGAGGCTTCCCTGACAGTCAGAGTGTGCGTATCTGCATTTGTTGTTATGGCAACAGACTTATAAGACACAATCCGATCGATGATGTCAAAATTGTGATTTGTTGTTGTTCCCCAAGTTCCCGACTGATCACCAGTCGCCATTTTCTCAATGGAGAAGTTTGTTGTGTATGAACTAGCCATATCAGTCGATCCTTATAATAGCATTAGCTCCTGCTGCTGGGAAAACAATTTTAAAAGTTCCACCAGCGACTGTGAAATCACCACCAAAAGCTAACACTGCGATTGCTTTATCAGAGTTAGTGTCATTATATATTAAAGCACCATTCGCAGTAAAACTCGCTGAAGTCCAACTCGGATCATCAGCATCAAAGTAAGCAGTTGTCCCAGTTGTTGCAACTGTTTTACTCGTCAAAGCTACACCCCCAGCGGTATATCCTGTTCCAGATATCTCATTGCTGGTGCTATAAGCCGTTGTGCTGGCTCCTAAGCTGGCACTGCTCGTGTAAAGAGCAATTTTTATCGTGTCTGCTGCGAGATCGTGCTGCTCATCAAGGATCTCTGCCTTGAAAGATGTGCACATTGCTTGGCTGATTGCCATCATATACCTCCATCATATTCCGCAGCATAGTCTCGCAGCATCTCCTGCTGCATAAGCTGCAATGCTTCATCAAATTGTGATTTGTAAAGAGTTACTGTTTCCGGGGCTTTGAGAAAACCGCTAGCTTCATACAAACAGGCGCTAAGTAGTAGGTTCTCAGCATTGTTCCCAAGCCAACTCGTTGTGTTGGAAGAGGACAATCCAGTTGCTGGGGCAACAAACTCAACTTCGAAAGAATACCCGGAGTTTGGCGTTGGAGCGAGAGTTATTGTTGTTCCAGACGTTGATGCTGTGTCGGTGCTATAAAATGTTGGCTCACCAGTTGTGCTTGGATTCGGTGCAAAGTCTCTTAAATAAGAATCAACTCGGTGTTCAAGGAATTTTACATTGCTAGAAACTGTTATTGATACATTCCGGATAAGGCGTGCGTTTGCCACAACATAGGATGCTGTTCCATCAACGAGAGTTCCTGTGGAGCTTTGCCGGAAAGCTGGTAGGTTTGGCAATCTTTGGAATATCATATCTTCTGCTTGAGATATGATCGTATCTAAAGAATTTGAAAGTTCCGTAGAATCGTCTTCTAAGAAATTTTGTATGTTGGTTTTGAGAGTTGTGTAATTCATTTATTGCCCCCAAGAACCATTTCCAAAAGTCCCTGTTCCCCATGTCGGATTGTCGACATCCAAAGACTCTGTTCCAATAGCACCTGTTCCGGCGACGCCAGTCTCAGTTATGCTCAGTGTTAGGTTTGCACCATCTGTTTCGCCAAAGACACCAAGTTCACCTGTCCCAGCAACGCCAGTTTCAGTGATTGATGATTCAAAAGTCTCTGTTCCAATAGCACCTGTTCCGGCAACACCTGTCTCATCTATTGAAAGTTCAATATTAGAAATTGGCCCGGCAATACCTTGGTTGTGAACGGAAGAAACATTTATTTCAACTGGCGTCTCTATGGAGACTGTGCCAATCGAACCTTTTGCATTAAGGCGATTGGGCTTTTCATAATCTCTTGAATCCATAGATGGTTGGGTAAACCCATCTGCAGAAAGAGGGACATTTTGAAATCCAAACCAATTGTAGTTAACATAGAAAGAAACATTTTCTGGGTCTGAATCTGGCCTAGGACTATAAAGGGCAGTTGCATCAGTTATATTTTTTGGTGGTGTGAGCTGTGGGTGTTTCGGATCATAATCATCCGGGGAAACTCTCAGGCCATTCCACTCTGTTTTTAAATTTTTATAAGGCACACGGAATCCGCTGCGATCGCTTATCGCTAGAGACTTTCGCCCTTTTGCATAAACAGACATCAGTACAGATTCATCCCTGTTGGCCTTACTCGAAGATGAACATTTGAACCTTCTTCATCAGAGGCAAATTGAAAAGCTCTTTCATAAAGAGCCATTAGATCACCTGCTCGCTCCGGAGAGAACTTTACAGCTAGTTTGGCTGCAAGGCCAGCACACAAACAGTCTGTCCACCGATATGGAATGTCAGCATCTTGATTTGAGGCTGTTACATCCTCCGGTTGGAAAACTCCATAATATCTGATTGAATCGCTAGTGTTGTCCGGGACTTGCCAAACTGTCATTGTTGGTGTGTATTGACGATCTATCATGTATTGAGACGACACACCAGAATCAGTTTTATTTGGTATCTGATTGTACTCAGAGATTGATATGCGATTCATAACTTGATCTGTTGATGTAGACCCAGAAACTTTTCTGTAAACAACATCAATTATGTCAACAAGACCAGCATCAAGCGTGTATGTTGCCTGATCAGCAACAAGTGTTATCGTTTTGTATCCAACAGTCCAATAATTCCAGCCTCTATTGGACCACTCGGAAAAGAGCATATTGAGACTTCTTCTGGCACTTTTGGCATGACCACCTGTCCTTGTTTGGGTGTCAATGCCGCAACGCTCAAAAGCCTCGTCAATCAACTCTTCGATATTTGGCCTAAAAGCTACAGTGCCAGATGTTGCCATGCTAGTACTCTTTTATCATTCTCAAACAAATTTGATATGTGTCAGTTACAGCCCCAGCCCCAGTGGTTGTAAAAAATATGTCTCCAGTTGGACTAGAACCATAAGAGGTAGTTTTTGGAAGGCCACCAAAAATAGAGTAATCCTGATAGCCAGATTGATTCTCATCAAGATGAAGGATGATTACATCTGTGTCAGCATCAGCTTCAACTTGAACAGTCATTCCAAAAATCGTCCACCAAGCCTCAACAATACGAACTGCTGTGCAGCTTTCTCCATCTGCATTCTTGGCTAAAGTAGAAACATCTACTTTTTTGACACCATCTTCATTGCCAGTGTCCACATACTGATATTGAAATGCCATCACTATCTGACGGTCATTCTCAGAAAGAATTGTGGTAGTTGTTATGTCTGCCATATTTTAACTCCCGTTGTGAGGGGCAGATTCAATCTGCCCCTCATAGCGAATCAATTTTAACTGTCCGCGAATGGAGTTGCAATCGTACCAGAGCCGATTAAAACACCTTGAACTAAATATTCATTGTCAGCGAGAGCAGTGATTTCAACATAAGAGTTTTTGTCACCACCTTGAGTACCACCATTCATCGAAATAACATCATTCGAAGCTGCTGGCTGGAAAACTTTGTAGCTGCCATCATCAACACCGACAGCAAGAGATCCGACAAACTTATCCGTGCCATCTGTTTTAATGTCAAGGTCAGTTGCATCAGTTCCAATAAAAAACTTGTAAACAGCACCAAGATGGCTGTTTACATTCGGATCATCAGCACCAGCGGTCGAGCTGTTAGAATCTGCACTAATAGTCGGAAGAGTAACCGCACCATCTGCATCATTGATTTCAATGAGGCGACCTGCATGATCATCAAAAGTTAAAGTTGTCTCAGCAGTAATATTTACAACTGCATCAGGTCCGGCTGATATAAATCCGCGCCGGGATCGGACTGGTCCGGAAAAGGTTGTTTTAGCCATTTTAATCTCCTGTCGTGGCCAGTGTCTGCATTACGCAGTCAGGGTAAAACAATTTACTTCGATTCTATAAAAAAATCAATTTCCTATTCTTCTGAAGATTTTTTGCCTAAATTTTTCAAAAAGTCTTGAACTTGTATTCCAACAGCCCCAGAGACAAAAGAATATGACAAAGCCTCCTCAAGAGCCTCTGGTATTGTCTGAGCAACAGACTTTAATGGCCTTCCAACGCCAAGAACAGCAAGACCAACCTCATACGGATCTTCGTTGATTATTCCTCTTGAAACATCAAAAGCAGCTGCTGCAGGGGCAGCTGGTGTGAAATAAAGAGGAATTGTTCCATAGTCATTTATAGCTTGCAAACTTGCTGCCGCAGACTTAGATGCTTCATCAACCTCTTTTTGCGTCATTCCACCAAGGGCACCGATAGAAATAGGAACTTGCCCTAAATTTTTACCAAAATTTAATTCTGCTGGCTTTGCTTTAGGTGTTGCAACATGAACACCCATCTCGCGCAGACGTTGTGCTTGGGCTCTTCTCTGATCAAGAGAACGACCATCGTTTACCGGGAAGAGCTGATTTGCATCTTCTTTCCCGATATAATCATAATAAGCTTTTATTCTTGGATCAGCCATAAGGTTAGGGACCACCCGTTAAGGTGGTCCCAATTCCCTATTTAGGCACCTTCGGAACCGAAAACGCCACGCCAATCGGTGAACCCGAACGAATAACGCTCGCGAACTTTGTAGCGGACATTGCCAGTTTCGAAATCGCCTTCCATGCCCTTCTTCATCGGAGAGCGTTGGAACATTTTAAGTCCATCAGGAACATCTGTCTGGACGAACCAACGATCTGAATCAGAAATACGACGCATAACATGATAACCCTGAGGCAAGTAGCCACCAGAGCGAATCGCGTTGATGTCGTTGTCAGCAGTTGCTGTTCGGAGTTGAGACTCAAGGAGCCTTTCAGCAGTGAAAACATAAGCTGTGGGAATGATTAAGCGAGTGCCTTGCGCAGCGACGCGAAGACCACGATCATCTTTCATATCAGCAATGTTAATCAAAACGGACTCGAGAGAAGTCTCCGAAAGATCAGCAGCAGTCGAAAGTGTGTTCGACTGGTTTCCACTGCGAGTTGGGTGCGAAGTGCTCAAGAGCGAGACACCATCACCACCCGTGTGGCTGCCGGAAGTTGCGTTATTGAAAATATTAGCTGCCTTGACTTCTTTAGTGGAAGCCATCGAGCGAGCCAATGCTTTCGTATAACGAGCAGCAAGAGAGCCGTATTGGCCATCTTCCTCAGCTTCTTCCGTGATCGAAAAGGCAAGAGCAACCGTCTCATGCTGATAACGAGCTGTCCATTGCTGGGTAGCTTCATCATAGCTGACTGCCGCACCTTCCGTTTTTACAGGAGCATTCCCGAAACCTTCCAACAGAACATCTTCTTCATATGCTTTGCTGGAAGTGTTTGCTGCGAAAACAGCTTTGTACTCTTCCGGGTATGTATCGTATTCCAGGCCAAACAGAGTGTTTAGTCCTGGCTCGAGCATTTTAGCAAATTGTGCTCTATGCATTGCCATTGTCTAAACCCTCCTAAATGCCTGCGCTGTCTTTATAGAGGTGCTCATTGATGAGAACTTCCATGACAGCATTGGCTCCTAAAGAATTTTCTGGGGACTCATACAAAGCCATGATTTTACACGTTGCCGTACCAGCGGCCATCGTGCCAGAAATTTCGAAGCCAGATTGGCCAGTCGTTGTGGAACCTGCACCAGCAACAACATCAGCACAGTTGCCGATGTTCGTCTGGGCGGGAGTTCCCGCAGACTGAACTTTATAAATGATGAATGGATCGTCATAGATGTAAGCTACTATGTCCGAACCAGTCGTCCCTGAAGCCCAAAACTCTTTATAGATATAAGCTCCCGTGGAGTCTGTGTAGGAAACTCCAGCAAACACACCAATGTTGTTCACCTCAGTAGCAGTGTGAGGCGTGATTTGGCCGTTCGCATCAATGATGCACAAGTCACCATTAAAGATGTTTTCAGCCAAGCCACTCGCAATGGTGTACTTGTTGGTCCTACAAGATCCGGAGCCAGAGAGATGACGCACAGGAACGAAGCCAAAGGCTGCGTCTACATTTGCCATTTTCTACCTCTTAGGTTTGAAGTTTAATCCTCCATGACAGCAACACCGCTGCCACGGGTAACGCTAGAACTACGATCCTGATGGATCGGGATCCCTCCTGCCCTCTCAGCATTCCGGAGATCGGTAGCGACGGATTCATTCAACTCTTCGGATTTGCCAGAATAATACTCTTTCATTTCATAATGAGTATCTTCAGGCATTTCGCAAAGAATCATACCTTCGATGCCGATGCATCCTGACCACTGACCATGGTTGATTGTCGGTATTGGAAAATCACCCACAGTATCCGCTGGTCGCGGGTTCCACCCTTCACGCTGTCGTTTATAGACATTGTCGGGCGTATCTTTCCCCAGAATCGAGGTGGCTACCCATCTTTGCACCATTCCTGATCGAGCCGGAGGGGCATCAAGCAAAGAGGCGGGTTTCCAAGGTGTTTTAGCGCGAGCTTCTTTCCCGCGAGTGTTTGGGCGTGATTCAGATGCACGAACATTACGCTTTTCAACCATTCTTATTCTCCTGTTGCAATGCGTTCAACTCAGATTCATAAGCCTTCAAACCTTTTTCGTCGGTTATTCCGAGCTCACGAGCCATGGAAAGTTGATCTTTCGTCATCTTAACGCGACCTCCTCTGCGACTAGGACCACCTGCAGTTGGTGCAACTGGCGATCTGCTTTTTGTCCTAGGTGCAGACTTCTCTCTTACATTACTCTCTCCAATCAGTTCTGGAAACATTTTTCTTAAACGACCATCGAGAGTTTCGTAGTACTCCGAAGAGTTTTTGTCATAACCTTCTATTTCGAGCTGAACATCAACAGCTCTAGCTGCTGCAGTTTCCCTCTCAAAACCATCAGAATTAAACCAATTGTTCCTTTGCCACCAGTCAATTGCTTTTTGCGGCGTAGGATCAGATTGAACCTGAGCAGCTCTACCAACTGTCGGGGAGATCTGCCTTTGAACTTGTTGTTGACGCTGCATTTCTTGAACGCGCATTGCAGCACGCATATCGGCGAGTTGCTCTTGATAACTTACTTGAGCATTTGTGTCACCTTCTTCTATTGCTGTCTGCAACAGATTTCGGGCCTGATTGTAGCGTTCTTGAAAAGCAGTTTGCGCCTGTTGATTTGATCCTTGCTCAAGACGCTCTAGCCTTGATCTCAGAGAAGAAAGTTCCGAGCGTGATTGTTCAGCTTCGGCCTCAGCTTGCTTACGCTGTTGAACGAGCGTGCTGATTCTTTTTTGAACTCTTTTGCTGAATTCTTGATCATCCTGCTCTTTTTTAGCTTCTTGAGGCTCTGGCTCTTGGTCCTCTTGCTCTTTTGATTCATCATCAACAAGCTCTATTTCTAGAGGCGCGTTTGCAATTTCCTCTTCAATTTTTTTAATCTCTTCTTCAGACATGATTATTTACCTCACAATCATCAGGAAGGATTGATGTTATTTCATCATCATTAAGAATCAGAAATTTTTCGCCATCAACCACAATTTTTTGACCAGCGTATTTGCCATAAGTGACATGATCATTGATGCTTGGCCAATGACCTTTCCACTTGTGGCCACTCTCTCTTTCTCTATAAGCAAGCTCGCCCATAGAAATAATGTGGCCATGTGCTGTGAGGTATTCTTCTGCGTCTTTGGCTTGAGAAGGAAGGTAGATTCCTCCATCAGTTTTGTCTGGTGCTTCGAATGGTTTTACCAGAACTTTCCAGCCTAATGGCTGTGGTGCATGGGGATGGGCCATGATTATTCATCCTCTTTCTCTATTTGTTTAATGATTCCATCGACAATAGCATCTGCTTGCATCAAGCCTTCAGCCACGCCAACGATTTTCTGATAATGGTTGAAGTCAGACACCTGACCTTCAATCATATCAGTCGCCAGTTGAACTTTCCTCAACTGGAGTTCTGTTCTGATCCTTTGAAGGATCTCTTTGATTGTCATGTTCTCCTATTCCGGTTTGTGTTGAAATTGAGACGCCAGTCACATTGACAATGACATCTTTAGATTCGACCTCCGGATCAATCACGAGAATACCCGGAGCGGTGAATCAAGAACTCTTCTATTTTTTCGAGCCTCTCTTCAACCGACGGTTTGGTTTCTTTTTTTGTTTCAGCTTTTTTCTCTGGTTTTTTAGCCATGATTTACTCCTCTTGTTTGTTGGCTTCAAAAGTTTACCGAAGCTCGCTCTATTCATCAACTAATCCACTTAAAGCCCCTCCAGCCACAAAAGCAGCTGCTGGCACTGAAGCTAGAATTTCCCCTGACTCCGACTTTGCGGGGTCAAACTTGGCGAAGACAGAGCGCACATCACCTTTGTCTGGGTAGAAAAGACCAACTTCATTTGGATTATTTCTAAAACCTCTAAAGCCAATTCCTTTTAACATTTCATAAAAATCATGATCCGGATCTGCATAACTGGCACCTTCCATCGCTTCATCAACATAATTTTTAAAATTATCAATATTGTCGAAATTTGTTTTATTCTCTTCATAAACTTTTTGAATATGAGATTCATCATTTGGATCAAAAAGTTTGTCTGTTTTTATCTTAACTTCATAAACTGTAGGAACACGGCCATATTCATCAGCAATCTCTTTCGCTTCAGTTGAGCTTTTATCAACTGGCCCGTGCAAATATTCAGCACCCTTGCTACCATAAAGATAATGTTCAGCAAGTTTTTTATCGGGAGTGAAAAAAGTTGCGCCAGCTTCATCAAAAGCACCATGAGGAGACTCAGCAAAAGGGTCAAACTTTTTTATGTCAGGAACACCAGTTGCATGATAATATGTCTCGGGGTCAAATGTCCTTTTGTAAGCATCTGTCAAGGCATCTAGTGCACCACGGGCGTGCTGCTCTGCAAATTCTCCAATTTTTCCTTTGCCAGCCATTAAAGAGTGCTTCCTTTAAGAACTTTTTTTATGCAAGCAATTTTATCAACAGAAATTCTAGAATCAAATTGGCTAAGAGCAAAAGCTGTCAAATAAAATGAATTGTTCATAACATGATTTTCGCAATCTTCTTTTGTTTTAAAAACAAGCGGCTTACCCATTCTGTGGGAGACCTCAACAGCATCATGTTTATTTCCACCAGGGGAAACCATAAGAATTAAAATTATCCATCCAACAATCATCTATCTTCAACCAAATTTCCAAGCGCACCAACACCAGCACCAAGGCTTAAAAACTTCAAAACCTCAGCTGAAGGCTTATAAGATTGACCACCACCTTCAGAGGCTGGCTGGTGGTGACTCATTTCTGTGTGCAAAACATCATCGGAGCCTTTAAGATCATAATCTCTTTGTCTTAAAATTTTTATTAAAGCTGTTTCTGTCCCAAGTTTCTCTTGACCACGGATTCTGTGCCGACCTTCATGACCAACAACTTGAGCAACACCTTCAAATGGCTGGTCAACTTCAAGACGAGGAATATCATCAAATTGAATTCCATCTTCATACATATCAGCATATTTATTTATTTTGCTGAAAATGTCTTGAGTGATAGGATCATCTGGTGAATAATATTTACCACCCTCCATCCACTGTTCAAGATTTCTTGCAGCAAGCATACGGAAATCTTTAGGGCTTATCAGAGCAATGTCAGAAAGGCCATCTGCGGATTCGGCAATCGCCTCTTTCAAAACATTTGGCTCGTATTGAGAAAACGCAAATGGCGCTTCAGTGTAAACATTTTTGAGCTTGTCAACAAACTCCGGCCATTCAGAAGGCTTAACTTCACCAGAGGATGCGGAAATTTTTTCGTCACTTAAAGAATTGAGCCATCTACGAGCAGCGTCCGGGAGATCCGCTATTGCCTTTTCAATGCTGCGCCCAATTTTACCTTTGCCAGCCATTACTCGCCCAATGTATCGCCGAAATCATTTATTATCTTATATAGCTCATTAGTTCGATTTATGATTGCTTTAGTTTCTGGGTGGTCGTGTCCTTTTTCACGAATACTTTTTCCCAAAGCAGACATAGATTCCATTTGTTCCAATATCAATCCCATAAGTTCTTTCTCAGATGGTGTGTTAATTGCAACTCCACTCTCAGACCTACCTACACCTCTTGATGCAATCTCCGAAGCAAGTTCATGTATGTTTCGATCTTTAGTAATTAAAGGTTGTTGGAGAGAGTGTGCAGATTGATACTTGACATCTTCCGGCAATGCACTGAAATCTCTTTTTTGTTTTGCATCAGAGAAACTTAAAACATCCGTCAGTTCTCCCAAAGCTCCACGAGCTTGGCCCTCAAGAAATTTTCCTATTTTGCCTTTTCCTGCCATCAGAATTTAGCCTTGTAACGAATGCCAGCACTATATCTTGGATCAGAAAATTCTGTCTCTGGGGAGTAGTTTCCGTAAAAGCCTAAACCGGATGGTGTATTCAAATATGCATTATAAGACTGAACATCCACACCGCGAGTTCCATATGATTGGGATTCAGGAGTTCCAAATTCTTGAAGCTCTTTCGGGAACTCTATTTGTCCTCTGGCATACCCACCTTGAACACCGCCACCAACTTGATAGCCAGAAGGTGTTTCCAAATCAAAACCAACCTTGCCACCTGCTCTGAAAAGAGTGTCGCCTATTTTGACCAAACCACCCGGAAGCTCAACTGGGATATCTTTTGAAGAATACCCACCAGAGATGTCAATTTTTGGAGTCAACTTCCCTAGAGCACCAAGATCAATTTCTAAAGGTGGCATTCCTTCAGAGGCTTTTTCGGACAAATTGCTAAGAAATCTTTTTGCGTCCATCAGAACAATCTCTTTGCCAAATCATCTACTTCATCTTGATCAAGATTAGGAAAATTTTTCTCGACTTCTAATTTAAATGCTGGAATTTTGAACTCATCTACCAAAACCATAGGGTTCTCTCCTCTTCCTTTCTTATGATCCCAAATCAAACTTTCAAAAATATCATCAATAGAATTCCTGACCAATTCTGCAACCTCAGAAGAATTCATATTATCTATATTTAAATCTTGATAATACAATGCATCATCCATTGCTGTAGTTTCTTCAGAGATTTTGGCAAATTCGCTATCATCAATTCCTAATTTTTTCTGCAAAGTTTCACCAGCGGAATAAATATCGTCATATGCATCTGGGTCAAACGAATCTTTAATTTTGGCTAAGATATCATCAAATTTGCCTTGTGAAAAAAGAGCTTTAGCTCCTAGTGCTGTTGCTGTTCCGAGACCAGCTAAGGCACCTGCCCCTCCTGCTGTTGCAACAGGTGCTTGTTTTATGAATTGCCTTCTGCTTTCATCAACAGGGGCATCTTTAGATGTAAACACATCAGAAAGATTTTCCAAAGCTCCACGAGCTTTGCCTTCAATAAATTTTCCGAATTTGCCTTTGCCAGCCATTAATCAACCAGTCCTAAAACTTTTTTAGCTTCTTCGCTAGGATCATAAGCATCATTTCTAAAAAGATATTCTGCCATTTCAGACTTGCTAAGACCTTTTTCTTCAAGCTCTTTTATTATAGGAGTTAATGGATCTATAGCTGCTTCTCCTCCACCCTCTTTCAAAAGTTTAGAAAGATCACCAGAAGACATCGAAGACAAGAAATATTTTTCTGAAAAGTCAGACATTTCTGCTAAAAGAGAATCAGTTCCAAATCCGAATGATTCTTCTCCGGAAGGAAATACTTTTTCAAATGCGGCATCAACAGATTTAAAACTTGGGAGGTCAAATATTGACTGTGGTAGCTTTGGAGCTGATTTGGATGCTACTGGTAAAATGTCATCGACCAGCTTAGCTCCAACTTTAATTCCAGCCAATGCGCCACCAGCAAAAATAGGGGTAACTGCTGCTCCCTTTATGAAAGTTCTTCTACTTTCATCAACAGGAACATCTTTAGATGTAAACACATCCGTCAGTTCTCCCAAAGCCCCATGTGCTTTGCCCTCAAGAAATTTTCCGAATTTGCCTTTGCCAGCCATCAGCCTTGGCCACCTTGTATTTCTTGCGCGAGGATATTCAGCGTGTCATTGAACGACTCATCAAGCTCCTTGGCTGCTTGAGCAAACTTGCGCGGCGAAAGATCTTTGGTTTTCAAACCACGGCGCTCAAGGAACTTCTTGGCAGCGCGAATCTCTGCAGCAGCGACTTTTTTGATTTTAGCTCTGGCCACTAGTTTGGTTTCCCATAAATCATATCTGGCGTAACTTCAGCAAGACCATCTTCATCTGCAAGATCAGCAAGAGCGCCACGAATATTTTTAACGATTGGGTTGTTTGGATCACCAGAACGAAATGCTTCTTTAATCATAGCAATTTCTGGAGTTTGTTCCATCATTTTGGTGGTGACTGATCCTGTTTCGGGATCAACAGAAAGACGAAAAACTCCCTTCATTAGAATATCGTCTAACTCTTCATCAGACAAAGACTCCACATTTCTCGGGCCAAAATCTTTCGGAAGTGCATTATTTTTTTCAAAATAATCAATTATTTCATCTTTAGACATGTTATAATTAAATTCAAGGTCTCTTATAATATGAGACACTGGATCTAAAGGATAATTAGTTTGTGGAAGGTATTCAGACCCCATCCCACCAAAATTATTATGTTCAGCAAAATTTTCCAGCTCGATTTTGCCATCATACCAATCTTTTAAAGCTCCACCATATCCACTTTCATCATAGTTTATAAGTTGCAAATCATCTCCGGCATCCAAAGAGTGTGTTGAAATTTGCTCTGCATCTAACTCAGAATTATCATATTTGAACTCGCCTGTTGAATAACCTTCACTTTCATCAATTTGTGATTTTTTGAAAGCTCTGGTTGCCTCTTTAAAGCTCGGGAGATCAAAAATATTATCTGGCAAGACACTTGAAATAGTATCAGAAAGAGAATCAAGAGCACCGCTTGCTTGTTCCTCTACAAATTTTCCGAATTTACCCTTTCCTGCCATTTTTCCTTTTCCCTTTATAGCCAGATGCGTAGATGGCGCGAGCCTGACGCTCGGCTGCTGCCTTGGTCTTGTAGACTTTGCCAGACTTGCCCCATCTATACCCGCCTTTGACCTTACGAACAGGCATTAATATTTACGCATGCCTTTGCGCATTGGCTTCTTTCTCTTCATGACTTTTTTCTTCTTCAAAGCCTTTTTGTTTTCGGATCGCTTTTTTCCATAGTTCATAGTTGACTCCTTACCACGCTTTGCAAGACCAATAACGTGCTTTTGTCTTTGGTCCGGGGTTGTCACAATTGTGACGAGACCTGAAGTTGCTCCTGCGACCTTTTTGATTTTTCTTGATGCGCATGTTCGGATCGCCGAAAGTCACACGCTTAACTTTACTGCCATCCATAACATAGACAACAGATTTCTTTTTCCCATAGCTTGTTTCGCCTTTGCTTATGCGGCGAGGTTTATTCAGAGAAACTTTTTTGCCTTTGTAAGTTGCCATTATTTTTTATGAACCTGCTGGACAGGAAATGATGCCTTAAGACTTGCACCTTTGTGCGGCTTATAACCACCAGCTGGATTTTTCATCAGCTTAAAACCTTTGCCTGATTTCATCCAGTGGAAACCTTTTGGAGCGGAAACAGACTTTTTCATCGTTTCTTCGCAGTTTTTGCTGCACGTTTGAAAGCACCTTTTGCCGGGGCACCTTTGGAACCAACCTTGCGCTTTTTCTTAGTTTTCCCTGCACCAAGTTTCTTTAGGTTGATGTTGCGATAGAGAGATGGCTTCTGCTTCTTGAGCTTGGCAATCTTCTGTTTTTTCGTCAACTTTTCTGCCATCAGTAGCTGTGTCCTTTCAGCACCTTGTCCATCATTCCATGGATGTCGCCATCGTGAACTTTAATAACTCGGACTTCAACATCGTCCTCCATCATCTCTTCATCTTCCATCATGCCAGATTCTTTAAGCATGGTTTCTTGACAAAGCATCAGGAAGTTTGATAGCTGCTCATCATTAAGCGGAACATCTTCAGCTGAGAAACCCATCTTGGCTTCAAACATAGCAGCCATGTCAACAACATCATCAGCCATTGCCTTTTTCCTTCATAAAAATACCGAGACCAACTGTGACAGCTGCGGCGATTAAAAAGAAAACTGCGGCTTTTGGCAGGGCCATCGACAAGATGACGGCACCAACCCCGACAGAAATCCAAGTTGTAGGTTCAACAATCCGTTCTTTAAGCCAATTCATTGTGCTGCTCCTTGTTTGTTGAATAAATTTTTGAGGAAATTTGCGAGAGGCATAGCATCCTCAACAGCTTTATCTGGTTGCACACCTTCCAAACCGCCAAGTGCTCCACCAGCACGGGGCATTTGGTTAAATGGGTTTGGCAATCCAGTAGCTGCAGAAGCTGCATCAGCCGGGGACATCTGGCCTGATTGGACAGCATTTTGGTAAGCTCTGAATTCAGCATCGCTTGTAGACCCGGAACCAACTGGTTGACCAATCATTGATCCCATGCCTGCATTTCTCTGATTGAAATAGTCCTCTAGGTCAATCGCAGGAGGCATCTGAGCTCTGGCGGCATTCATGCCACTGCGAATTTCATTAAGTCTATTTTGAGCATCGGCAGCTGGTGCTGCTGATGGAGCAAGACCTTTATCCTCTTGTTGACGCAATCTGCGTAGTGCATCCATGTAAGACTGGTAAGCTCGCTGCTGGAGTTCATCCTGACGAGATGGCATCATGTCCATGAACTGGTCCATCTCTTGATTTGTCACTGGTCCGATTCCAGGAGTTTGCGGGCCAGCAGTGTAGCTTTGCATGTCTGGATTGGTTGGATTGTTGTATTGATCAGCCATTATAAAAGTTCTCCTTGGCGGGCATCTTTAGCAATGTCAGCTTGAATTTCGGCGGCAGCTTTTGTTTGCTCTAGCTGCATGTCAGCAGCAGCTTTTTGACGAGATATTTCAACTTCAGCTTGCAGCTTCGCCATCTTGGCTTCAAGGTCAGCTTGCATTTTCATCATTTGCGCTTGCAGGCTTTGCTGTGCTTTGGCCTGATCAATTGACATGTCAGATTGCGCCTTGGCCTGATCAGCTTTGATTTCAGCTTCGGTTCTTGCAATCAATGCATCTGCTTCAAGCTGCGCTAGCTGTTTGGCATATTGCAGAGGATTTTGTTGCTGACCAGCCAAACCAGCCAAGCCCTTTATTGGCTCCATCTGAGGAACTTGCTGAACAACCATTGCAGCTCGCTCGGCAATTGCATCATCAACATCTTGCGGTATGTCTTTGAACTTGAACTTAGGATCTCTGATGTCTGGCAGCTTGGGAAGATCAATGCCCATAGCTTTTTCCATTCGCAGTCTATAAAGCAGCGCAACGTGCTCGGCAATGTGAGCAACTAGAACTGGTTGCAATGCTTTTGCAGCTGGGTTGCCACCAAGCGAGGGATCACTCATGAACTGGAGGTGAACAGCGATATGAGCTTCGTGATTCTGCTCAGTGAATGCCTTGATTGGCTTGCCAAGCAACACAGCCATATTTTCATCGACGGGATCTAGCTGCGCAGCTTTCGCTGGTTCAATGAGAATTTCATCTGTGTTTTGAATTCGGACAGCTTCGTACATCCGCTTGTATGCTTCGTACATGTCGTGAAGTTGCGGAGCACTTTGGGCCATCTGAAGAATGGCTTGAGCTTGGGCAATGCGTTGCGTAGAGCTGAAGATGTTTGGGTCAGATACCGGGATGACATCAATGCGATCGTCAAAATCTTCTCGACGAATGAAAGTCGAAACACCAGCCTTCGCAAACTTCATCTCATCTTCGAGATGCATCGAGTTGAGGCTGACCATGATCTTAAATTCATCGCTCTGAGAGACATGGAGCCTCTTGTGGATCGCGCTGAATATTTTTGATCCCTGTTCAAGCAACGCAACAGTTGTGCCGACAGGAGCTTGGTTTGTGGCGTCGCCAACATTAAGATCAGCAATGGCAGCGAACCTTTGCCCAGCCTCAACAATGAATCCTAGAAGCTGAAAGAGTGTGCTGGAAGGCTCTTTGAAAGGCAGCGGCATAACTGCCTTTTTGACATCGTCAACTGTGGCGTCAAGATCAACAAACTCTCCAGGGGCAATGTCCATCTCGCCGCCGGGGACGCGACCTTTGAGCTTGAAACCACCTTGCATGTTAGAGAAAGCAGCGGAATCTAAAAGAGCGCGAAGTGATCCAGTGGCGACCTTTCCAAGACCTCCAATAATATGATACAGGCCAAAGCCGTAAAAACCAAGGCCAGGAAGAAACTTGTATTCGACAAACCAGTCTCTCTTTTCTTGGCGCTCATCCTCTTCATTCCAGTTCCTGCGGACAGAAACTATCTTCTCTGAATTTTGCTCAATGGTTATGACATATGGTAGTGCAACAGCATTGTCATCTGAAGAGTCTGCGCCATCAATACCATCAAACATATAATACGTGTGCATCTCAAGCAGGACGACAGTCCCATCATCACGCTCCGCATCATAAGCCGAGATTCCTTCAATCTCCTCGACTGTGTTTGAATCTTCATCTGCCCCAACAGAAGTTAAATCAAGCGGCTCATAATAGCCAGCCTTGACAAATCTGTTATAGTCGTTGCGAGAAAGTTTAATTATGTGTGTGTAACGAGGGGAGGTTTTAAGATCTGTGCTGTCTGGGGAAACAACAAAGTCTTCTGCCTGGACAAAGCGTGCTGTTACTCGGTCAAGTGATGGATCAAACCAAACCTTTTTGAAAGTTTGTCCAACAAGGGGCAGATGAAATAGCATTTTATCAAGATCAGGAAAGAACTCAGGCATCTCCTGTGTGATCTGATAATTCATATATTCTTTGACACGTGTCGCTTGTGCATCAACTTCGTCATCTGTCTCACCGACAATGACTGTGCGCACTGGGCCACCAGAAGGATAAAGTTCTGCGATGGCACGGGATTGAAACTGCGTCGCAGCTTCAGCAATCATTGGATGAACAACTTGGCTCAGACCACGGATGGCTCTCTCCTCATCATCATCATGAAGATTGCCGTCGGGATCTAAAGTTTTGAGGCCATCTTTGTAGCGCTGCTCCCACTCCATACGACCAGCTTTGTCAGATTCAAAGTAATCGATAAGCTCGGAAGCGGATGAGCTGAGATCTCTCGGATCAATGAATTCTACTAAATTTTGATCAAATTCAGATTCTGGCTCATCATTCGCTGGGGTAAAAGCACCAACAAGAACTTCTCCACTCGGGAGTTCTTCAACCTGCAAGCCATCATCCGGCGCTCCCTCTGAAAAGGGAATCATAGCAGTTGGGTCTTTAGCCATACATCACCACCTTTTGCCTTGGTTGTTGTTCCTCATCTTCCCAGTCCTCTGAGTGTGTCAGGAACCAGCCTTTTCTTAGCCGTAACCAAGCCTGAGTACATGTGTCTACGATGTCATCGTTCTCCCCAGCAGGGAATGCTGCGCAAATACTTATTATATCTTTAGCCCATTTCTTGTCTGAGGGAAACCAAATTCTTCCATCTTCGAGAAGAGCCGATGCCGCATGGGCACGAGCTTCTTTGTCTCTGTCAGGCAAATACTCGAGGACTGGGATGCCAGCCATGCGCAGATCCTGGATCAAACTTTGGCCAGATGCTTTCTTTTCTATGAGGACTGCATCAGGTTCATAGGCTGCATAAGCATCTTGCGCCTCTCTGCGGAGGTCTGGGTAGCCAACACGATCATACCAACAATCGATGACAATAGCATTCCAAGAGTTTTCATATGTAAACACACCCCAAGTTGTCCTAGCAGAATAGCTAGTTTTTTCTTTAGTGGAATATGCTGTGTCCCAGGACTGGATGACATATTCAATATTGGGGAGTTCTTCTTTCTCCCAAGGTCGCCACCACTTGCTCTTGAGTATTGTGCCACCACGCGGCATTGGCCTCTGCTGAAGTTGGCCAGCAGCTGCATACTCACCAAGAGATCTTTCCAGATCTGACAGGGTTTTCTCGTCAACTCTTTCGGGCCAGAGCAACTCACCTCTTTCACTTCTGGGATCAATGTTGTTGCCAGTGCCAGTCACGATAGAAGGGTGGTCAGGTTCATAACGAGCGGGGAGACAAAGATGATGCCAGTCTCCGGAAACATCATTGGCTAAAATATGCCCAGTCAGATCAGCCTCATGAACACGTTGCATTATTATGACAAATGCACCTGTCTGCGGATCATTGAGCCGGGTTTGCATTGCCTGATCCCACCACTCCAAAACACCTTCACGGACAGTGGAGCTTTCAGCTTCGCGAACATTGTGCGGATCATCAATGACAATTATGTCACCACCCTCACCAGTCAACGCACCATCGACAGAAGTTGCTATTCGATAGCCAGTCTTGTCATTGTCAAATCTTTGCTTCTGGTTCTGGTCGGTCGTCAGGCGAAAGTTCTCTCCAAAATGTTCTTTGTACCAAGGAGAATCGATAAGCCTTCTGCACTTGACAGAGTCTCTTATTGACAGAGAACTTGCGTATGAGGCGAAAAGAAATCTTTTCTGAGGATCGCGCGTCCAAAGCCAAGCTGGTAGAGCAACAGAAGATGTGATGCTTTTCATGTGGCGTGGTGGAATGTTTATTATCAGACGGCGAATATCACCCTCTGCCACAGCCTGAAGATACTCGCAGATAGCATCAATGTGCCAGTTGTCGTAAAAGTTACGACCCGGTTCTATCGTGTTCCAGGAGCCCATTATGAACTGCTTCAGAGATCTCCGCATTTTCTCCGCTCGGATCTCCGTCAATGACAGCGTGTTCAAGAACTCGTTCAATTGTGTTGAGGTCATTATCACTCAATGCGCTGATATCGATAACTTTGCGTTCTTCGATAGTTTGGTTAATTTCGACTGCCTTCAAATCAGGGACACATTTGGCCAGCAAAGTTTTTGCGGCTGATATTCTTAACTCTGGATCTGCAGATATTTTGCCAATGTGTTTGACATTGCCATCTTCATCTTGCGCGTAGACAGGGAAAATTTCTTTCCCGAGCATTACAGATGACAGGAAGCCAGCGGGGTCTGCTTGGCCCATGATCCAATTCTGAAGTGCACGATGGTTCCATTTGTATGGCTTTTTGCGTCCGGGCTGCTGATTCTTCAAAGGCTCAACAGATGAGAAGCGTCCATCAAAATTTACTTCTTGGCTGACCTTGCCATCCCATTTCAAATGAGAGTTGTGCGGACTATCATCAACAGGCCTCTGGACCTGGACTTTTGGTTCCGGTTTTTTGCGTGGCCGACCACGTTTCTTTTTCGCTTTTTCTGACAACTTATAATTCTTTCCAGAGCACTGGTTATAAAAGATAAAATCTCAGGAAGGTTACTTTGCTTCTTTCAAAAAAGAAAGCCCCTCCAGTTAGGGTGAAACCGGAAGGGCTAAGTTTAAGGCAACAGAAGTGAAATGTCGCCTCAGTGGGAGGGGAAACTCTCCAGATATTTTACTGCTTGTTATCCATCCAGTCAATCGCCTCCTGTGCACGGCTCGCAGCTGTGAATATAAACTGCTTGTCACCACGCAAAGCCTCCAGCCAGCCCTTGATGTAAGCAACATGATCATCACGCATCTCTGAACTGATGCCGAGTTTTTGACAAAGGATCGCTGCTCCAATCTCAGCAACCAACTCCTCAGCAGCATATGATCTCATCTCACGATCACACCGAGACTTGTGCTTGGTCGCATGAACATTCTCATGAGCCAGAGTAGAATAATAAGTCTCAGTTGCCGACGAAGTTTTTGTCGAATTGAAATCATCACGTGGCGGGAGAGTGATAACATCGGTCTTGGGATTGTAGCAAGCGCGACCAGATTGCTCAGTTGTTTTTACGCCAACATTTTTGAAGTAAGCATCAGCCTCAGAAATGATTTGTGTCTCATCCTTTTTATCAGAGACAGGCGGCTCCCAGTTTTTGACCTGCTCTGAATTTAAGACGTTATAATATTTACTGAAGACGCTCGTTGTCTCCTCGCCAGTTTCTGGGTCCTCTTTTTTGCTTGGCTTCCAGAAAACAATTTTGTAGCACTTGGTTCCAGAGATGTCAGCACCAGCAGCAATCCACTGCTTGGGTGTTCCCCAATAAGGAGAGCTGTAACCAGCCATCGCAGTCAACAGGATGTTGATGCCTCTGTACATATGTCCAGTGTGAACATTGTGTGCACCGAAAGTTTTGAATGGCATTTCAAACTCACCGCAACTTTCGATACGTTCAATGATCCGATTGGTGACGTCCTGCCTCATGTCGAATTTAGCCATTACGCAGCCTCCTTCTTTGAATATCCGAAGAGCTTGAGGCACAGGCTATTGTTAACTTTCGTGTTAGCCTGAATGAATTGGCGGCTGAGTTTTTTGCGAACTGCCTTCATGTCGAGGGTCTTGCGTTCAACATCACTGACGACAACGTAGTGATCTTCGCCCTCGTAGGTTCCTGGGCCAGACTCTTTGAGGGCACGAACATATTCAGCTTCGACTTCTTTGAGGTGTGCGATCTCTGCACGAACTTTTGCGAGCTTATTTACACGATGATCTTTCATTTGCTTTCCTTTCTCAGTTGACTGGGCTAAGACTGAGCCCAGTATCCGTAAACCATTTTGTGAGTACAATCCCAAATGTCATGAGGGACACCATCCTCAACTGCGACAAAGTGTTTGGCTTGGCGAGCGATGACGACTCCTTCAGGCATATCGGAGCAGCGAGCTTTGCGTCCGTCAAACTTTGGTGATTGCTTCCATGTCCATCCGTGACGTTGGAGGACCATGTCGTAAACTTCTTTCATGATTCCGTTGCGGGCTGACTTAGCAAAGCCCATGTCTTTGTTTGCTTGGGCAAGCTCTTTGTAAGCATCTTTGTATGAGATGCCGAGTGCGATTGCCATTGCGCGAGCACCGCAGTCACCTGCTGTTCCTTTGTAGCCAGCTTCTGCTCTTCCACCGTCATTAAAAATGTAAGACATATTTTTCCTTTCTCAGTTTGTCAGGACCTCCCTGACATTGTTAGCATCGCTGATAATTACAGCAAAGTAAAGCTAAAAGTGCCGAACTCCGGCATCTTTTTCCGACCCATTTTCACATTGGCACCCAGCATAAGTTATTGTTAACATTGAACAAAACAACGATGCGATGCCCGATGCCGCAAATTCCCATTTTTTTCGATGAATATTTTTTCCTCGAATAATCTTCTTATAAGGCTTTACTTCACTGGCAACCTCAGGCATAACACTCAGGCAACTGAGAAAGGAATTAGGATGCAATTCACTCACAAAGACACTGATGCGACGTTCGTCTATGAGAGCGTCACAGATGGAAATGAAATTGCTTGGTGGGCAAACTTCCCGCACAAAATTTTCATGAGCGATGGCTCTGTGCGTTATGCCACAGTGCTCAAAACTGTCGCGCATGTTTGTGTGGATGAAGATGACTATGGCAATCCAGTCATTGAAAGATGGCAAATTAAGAGGCACATGCAATGGTAGTCGTTGCAATTTATATGTTGTGCTCTTCAACTTGCGTTTCAATTGAAGCAAGATCAGGAGACGGGAAGCCTTGGACATTCAGATCCTGCAGCACCTATCTTGAACTGGCTCATGTTCAAGCAGCAGCTGCAGGATTGACAATGACAATAGGTTCTTGTGTTCAACGAGAAAAGTAAAACTTGACTTCGCGGCAAAGTTGCCGCATGGTTCTTGAACTGCTGAGAAAGGACAATACTATGCAGACGTTTCTACCATTGCCCTCATTGGGCAAATCTGTCCGGTGTCTTGACAACAAGCGACTGGGCAAACAACGTGTAGAGGCTTATCAAATATTGAAGGCTCTGCGCGGCGACTATGACAAGACAGGTGGTTGGGTCAACCACCCAGCGACGAAGATGTGGCGTGGCTTTGACAGTGCGCTAGAGTTTTACAAAGATCTCTGCATCGAAGAGTGGATCCGTCGCGGATTCAAAAATACTATGGACTGGCGCAAGGATCACTTGTTCTCTTTGCCACCATGGTTCGGTCGTGAAGACATTTGCGCAAGCCATCGTTCAAACCTGCTGCGCAAAGATCCAGAGTTTTATTCACAATTCAACTGGAAGGAGCCGGACGACATGCCATATGTCTGGCCAGTATCATGAGCACAGTTTACGTTGTCCAAACACCTCGTGAGAACAAATTTGGTTGGGTGCCAGATCTGACAGATGCTGCTCGCTATGGGAAGATGATTCCTGTTTTCGAAGCCAGTGACAAACCTCAGTTCTTGCCAACTCCAAGTTTGCGCAAGGCTCGCAAGGTGATGAAAGACTTTGGGCCAGAGGACTATTTACTCTGGCCCGGAGGGGGAGACCCGATCGCTGTTTCCATATGTTCTATGGTTGCGCGTGAAAACTCCCCTGTGGTGCGTTTCCTGAGATGGGAGCGCAACAAAGAAGAAGGTGTGCGGGATCGCCGCAAAGGTTGGTACATGCCCGTCGCCATTGAATTTGAAAACTTCATGAGAGAGGAGGATTGATGAAAGAGCATATCAATCTGCTTGAGGACGTTGCACCTGCGTCCAACGAACTAGGTGCTATCGCTGAAGCCGCTCAAAGAGCTCAAATATTAAGAGATGAGATAGATGAGCTCACGAGGCAGGTGAAGGAAAAAGAGCAGAGGCTGAAAAGCCTGACTGAACAAGAAATGCCTGATCTTATGCAGGAGCTTAATGTCAAAGACTTCACACTGACTGATGGATCAAAGGTCGGTCTTGTGGATATAGTTTCTGCTTCCATTCCTTCGGCTGGTGCAATTGATCGAGCCAAAGGCGATAATCGAGAGGAACTCTACGAACGTCAACAACAATGTTTCGACTGGTTGCGTGACAATGGTGGAGGCGAACTCATCAAATCGAATGTCGAGGTTCAATTCGGCAAAGGTGAAGATGGTTCTTGCACAGAGTTCAAAAAAGAACTTCGTGACAAGAAAATTTTTTACCGAGACTCGATGGGTGTTCACCCTCAATCACTGAAAGCATTTATTGCTGAATGTTTAGGCAGAGGCATAAATGTGCCCAGTGATATCTTCAAACTTTACACCGGACAAAAAGTCCAGATCAGGAGGCCATAATGGCAAACGGAAAGTCAGTTGCTAAAAAGAAAGACAATGTTGTTGCACTTGTGAACAATGACATGTTGTTCGAAGATCAGGGTGCAGGACAAGAGGGCATTGAATCTCAGGACTTGATGATCCCTCGCATCAGCATTCTTCAATCGATGAGCCCACAAGTCAACAAGCGTGATGGGCAGTACGTTGAAGGTGCAGAAGTTGGATCCATCTTCAATACAGTTTCCAATGAGGTGGCTGATGGAGAAGAGGGCATCACAGTTGTGCCGATCAAATATCGTCGTGCACACATCGAGTGGAAAGCTAACCGAGGTGGCTTTGTTGCAGACCATGGCTCAGACGCCAGCATCTTGCAGCAATGCACGCAAGACGAAGGTTACAAAAACATTCTCGAAAATGGCAATGAGATCGTTGTCACTGGAGAATACTTTTTGTTTGTGATCAAACCAGATGGCTCGTACGACCCTGCACTTTTGAGCATGACATCAAGCCAGCTCAAAAAAGCTCGGCGCTGGAACTCAATGATGAACCATCTCAAAATCGCAAAGCCTGATGGCTCGGGTGTTTTCAACCCAGCGATGTTTTACGCATCATACAAGCTGACAACTGTGCCGGAAGAGAATGATCAGGGCAGCTGGTTCGGTTGGGACATCGAGTGTCTCGATGGTGGCTCTGGTGGCATCCTAGAAAGCCTAGACAATGGCCAGTCGATCTATCTTGATGCACGTTCATTCAAGGAGCGTGTTGATAATCAGACCGTTTCAGCTGCGCCGGAAGCCATGGCTGACGACGATCAATTCTAAGTTAGGCTAGCCAAAGGTGAGAGGTGTCTGCGCTCCATTTATGCCGGGGAGTTGCGAGGACATCGGTGTTCCCGACCAGTGGTCAAAATGGGAATAGAAGCAGGAGACGTTCTGCGAGGACTTAGCGCCACACAGCTCATAACATATGGCTATGGAGGATGAATTGAGTGACATAAAAAGATTTATGAGATTATTTGACGGTTATGAAAAGGCACACGGACAATATCGAGTTACAAGCCAAGGAGACGATGGCAAACTCTCTGGTAGGGCGATAACAAACTCAGAGCCAGCGACCGAGGAAAATTACAAAGAACACCTCGATGGTGGGCCATACATACTGGGCATAATTATGCTGAAGGAAAACAATCACTGCTCTTTCGGCTGTATTGATATTGACATTCGTGGTGTTGTTAAACTAGAGGAGCCGCTCGAAGAGCTAGAGAAGAAAATACGTCACACTCCATTGGTTTTGTGCAGGAGCAAAAGTGGAGGTGCCCATCTCTATCTTTTTTGCGATCCAGAAATACCCGCCAAAGAGATGGTCGAAAAGTTGAGTGCTTTCTCTGCTCAATTGGGTTATGGTGGTGTTGAGATATTTCCCAAACAAGTCTCTCGTGCCAATGAGCAAGACAGAGGCAATTGGATAAACTTAGCTTACCATGGCGGTGATGATTCAGAGCGTTATGCAATTCATGAAGGCAAGAAACTAAGCCTCTCTGAATTTTTAGACTTGGCAGAGAGCAAGCGTGTCAGGGCAGAGCAGCTTGATGACTTTGAGCCAGAGCTGACAGAGCTTTTCAATGATGGGCCACCTTGCCTCCAGCACCTATCAACCATGGGTTTCCCTGAGGGGACGCGTAACGTAAGTTTATTTAACATTGGAGTTTACTACCGCAAGAAGAACCCAGACGATTGGCAAGAAGAAATAATGAAACACAACTATGAACACTTTGATCCACCACTATCAAGTGGAGAAGCTGGTGGAATTATAAAAGGTGTTTCAAAAAAAGAATATGCCTACACCTGCAAACAAGCACCAATATGCAACTATTGTGAGAAATCCAAGTGTCTGAAAAGAGCCTATGGTGTCGGTGGTGGCTTCGGCGGGAATGCAATAGAGATCGATTCAATAACAAAATATGAAACTGAGAACAGATCGTCGGTTAGGTGGTACATCGAAATGCAGGGGGAGCGGATAGAGGTCACAACAGATCAGCTCCTTGAGCAGCGCAAGCTCCAAAGGCTCTGCGTGGAGAAGCTGAACAAGTGCCCATCAATAATGCCTCAGCCCCGATGGGAGAGCCGTGTTAATGAATTGTTGACTGTTGTCGAGGTCATCAATGATCCTGATGATGCCTCACCACGCGGTCAGTTTGAGAAAGTTCTTGATGCATTTTTGACTGGTAAAGTTCAGGCACGCCATCGTGATGAGATAATGAATGCTAAGCCTTGGCATGACAAAGAGGGTGAAAAAGTTTATTTTAGGTCTGAAGATCTCTTCATATACTTAGAGGCAAGACGCTTCCGGTTTCACAGCCAACATCAAATTTGGTCATGGCTCAGAGAAGCTGGTGGCGATAGAGGACAATTCAGGATAAAAGGAAAGGCGATAAAAGTATGGTCTGTGCCCGCGCCAGAGTTTTACGAGGAGGAGCCACTAGGCTTGCCACCCACAATAGAGGAAGACTTTTGATGAAAACGAGTGACATACAGCACTGGGAATATGATGATGAATTGAGGGATTGTCCTTGGTGTGGATTGTTTACGAGAGCAAAAATAATAAATAAAGAGATTTGTTGCGGATCTTGTGATAGGCCAATTGACAAAGCCCAATCAAAAGGCAAATGAAGATATCAATAATTATTATTTTAATTTTTTTGTCTGGCTGCATACACATGATTATTCCATCTATCATGTTAGAGGCCAACAGAATGGATAAGATGAAAAAATTACAAGACAGAGTGAAGGAAATAGAGAGGCTGCAAAAATGACATCACCCGAAGAGTATGGGTATGAAAATGAGCGAAAGCAGAAAGTAGAAAGATTTCGCTCAACCAAAGAGCAACCAATAATCGAGTTGCTTGACTGCCTAGAAATTTTACTCGAGAAAGGAACATTCAGCTTCAATCACATGAAAGAGCTGATGACTGTTAAAGAGTGGATGGAGAAAGTCAGGGATGGAAACACAATCCAGAGTTAACATAATTCTTGGTCCTCCAGGAACTGGAAAAACAACAACACTTCTTAACATTGTTGATGAGGCGATTGAATCTGGCATACCGCCAGAAAGAATTGCTTACCTTGCATTCACTCGCAAAGCAGCGCACGAGGCTCAAGAGCGTGCAATGGCGAGGTTCAACATTGATGAAAGTAGGTTGCCATATTTCAGAACACTTCACTCACTAGCTTTTCGTCAGCTTGGGATCCAGCGTGATGAGGTTATGACCCAGAACCATTATAAAAAACTTGGTAGAACACTCGGTGTTGAATTCAGAGGAATATATGATGATGCTGTTCACATGCCGATTGGTGATGGATTGGGCGACAAGTGTTCCCGGATAGAAACATTGAGCCGGGTTCGGATGTGCAGCATCGAGCAGCAATATGAACTTTCAAATGAACCTGACCTGACACTCCATGCATGTCAGCAGTATGCGAATGTCGTCAAGAGGTACAAAGAAGAAAATGGCTTGCTTGATTTCACCGACATGCTTGAAAGATACAACTCAGAGCTAGATGTTGACATTTGCATTTTCGACGAAGCGCAAGACCTCTCTTCCATACAATACAAGATGGCCATAAATGCTTCAAAGATGGCTTCTAAGATTTACATAGCTGGAGATGATGATCAAGCAATCTTCGGATGGGCTGGTGCAGACATAAGGAAATTTTTATCTCTTAAAGGTGACAAAAAAATACTCCCACACAGTTACAGGACTCCTGCGCTGGTTCACAAGTTTGCTCAATCTATTTGTGGTCGAATAAAAAATAGATATGAGAAAGAGTGGGGTGCTCGCGAGGAGCAAGGAAATGTTGAATGGGTTGCTCATGAAGAAGAAATTGATTTGTCAGGCAATGAGTCCTGGATGCTCTTGTCGAGATCAAAATATTTTTTGACAAGGTTCAAGAAAATTTGTCACCAGCAAGGCTATGCATACAAAATGTTCGGTGGCTACTCAACAGATACAAAAGAGACAAGAGCGATAATATCCTGGGAAGGTTTGAGGAAGGGCAGATCGATCAGTGTTTCCGAAGCAAAGAACATGATTGAATTCATACCGACAAAGATAGATCTTCCAGTGCTGAAAGAATATAGATTGAGAGACTTTGGCTTCACAGAACAAGCTCGCCAACATGACTGGATGACTATGTTGAGAAACATCTCCCCGGACGAAAGGGAATATCTCAGGGCGTGCCTGCACAATGGAGAAAAATTTGGAGAGGAGCCGCGCATAACGATAAGCACAATTCATCAAGTCAAAGGTGGCGAGGCAGACAATGTTGCCCTTGTCACAGACATGGGTGGCTTGTCCTGGAAGGCCAGCACACTTGATGAGGAGATCAGGGTGTGGTATGTTGCGGTGACAAGAGCGCGCAAAAATTTGTTTTTGGTGAGGCCAAGGACAATAAAATTTTTTGATATGTAACTAAGTCATTGATATATAAAAGAAAGAAAATGCTTTACTTTTTTGTGAATAAAAGAGATAATAATTTTGTCAACGGGGATTGGCCCCGATCTGAGAAAGGAAATGACATGGAATTCAAGGTTACTATTTCTTGCCCCGACTGCGATGGCTACGGACAAGTTTGCTTAGGCCACCCGAATGATCCTTCTGTTAAAGAAGTTGATTGCTTCGCTTGTGATGGCTCTGGCGAAAAAAGTTTCACAGAGGTTTACGGCTCGATCGCCGATGCTGCTGAGGATTACCCCGGAGCACGATTCACCTACCTCTAGTCTCCCCAGACATATTGACAAAGACCCCAAACAGTTCGGCTGCTGGGGTTGAGTCAGTAGAGGCAAAGGGTCTCGTGATTTTTTGAGAAAGGAAACAGAAATGACGAACGTGTATGCAATCTACTCGACCGGGCCAAAGGCTCCGACCTTCAAAGTTTTCGCTTCAGAAGAAGAAGCTCTGGATTCCGGCAATGGCTTCAACATTGTCAAAGAGAAAACATGCTTGAGCGACAAGCGTCTTTTCCCAACGAACATTCTTGTTGGTTTATACAACATCAAGGCAGAGCGTCGCATCTCAAAGTTTCGTGATCGCGAGACGGCTGAAAGTCGAGTTTGGAAAATGTTGACCGAATCAGAATGTGAGGTGACCATGAGTGATAATACTCTCGAAGATTTTCTTTCGGATGTTTTTCAAAAGCCAAAAGCTAAGGGAAGTAAAAGGGCGCGACGCTTTGCCAAACAAGATGCAAAGATCAAATCGGCAGAGCGGAGAATTTTCAAAGACAAAATGGTGTGTGTCAAAGAGGGCATTCCCAATCCGAGACGCGAAGGAACTCACGCACATCGCTCTTGGGAAATTCTCAAGAACAATGGGCCGATGCTCTATCAAGACTTCATGGCAGTCGGTGGTCGTCGCCCAGACTTCGCATACGACCTGAAGCACGGTTGGGCAGAAGTTTGTGATTAACAAAATGGGGGGACACAATTGTCCCCCCATCATTTATTTAATCAGGAGTTGAAAAGCTGGATGTCTCTTGGCTGTTTCCCTTGTAACCTAGCTTTACGCAAAACTCGGAAGGCTCCATGCATAGATGAATTCCGTCAACGAAGACGACAGAATCATCGGAGCCTTCCACTTTTTTGGAGAGAAATATGATAATATACGGAGCAGGAATGGCTGGCTTGCTGGCAGCAAACATTCTTAGGAGAATGTCGCCAGTTGTCAAAGAGGCTCAAAGCGAGTTGCCAAACAATCACTCCGCATTGTTAAGATTTAGAACACCAAGTGTTGGTGACTCTTGCGGGATACCTTTCAAGAAAGTTTTCGTCAACAAGGCGATAAAGTTTGAAGGAAAAATTTACACAGAGCCAAATTTATTTTTCAGCAATAGCTATTCAGAAAAAGTGACTGGCGCTGTTGAGCAAAGATCAATATCTGATTTGTCCCCATCAACAAGGTATATAGCTCCCCTTGATTTGATAAGCTCGATGGCTCTCAACTGCAAGATAGATTACAATCAGAGGCTGACATCAGAAAATCTGCAAAAATCAGAACCAATAATAAGCACAATACCGATGCCAGCTATGATGAAGATTGTCGGCTGGGAAGATGTACCGGAGTTCAGAAGGACTGAGATATGGACTCATGCCGGGATAATTTCAGACCCAGACATAAATGTTTATCAAACGATATATTATCCAGATCCATTTGATGATCAATACAGAGTTTCTATAATCGGCAATGTTGTCATAGCTGAGTATGCCAAGAAGCCAAATTCAAATCCAGGAATTAGTATAATGAATTTCCTGCGTGACGATTTTGGTATACGTGTTCGTTCAGTAGAAAACCCACAAACAGGCAGTCAGAAATACGGTAAGATATTGCCGATAGATGAGCGCCTCAGAAAAGATTTCATATTTTATTTAACCAAAGAGCACAACATATATTCTCTCGGGAGGTTTGCGACTTGGCGACAGCTTCTGTTGGATGATGTTGTCAAAGATGTTGCTGTAATAGAAAATTTCTTGAGCGAAAGCAGCTCATACAATTTATCACTACACACCAAAAACTAGAAAGGATCAAAATGAGAAAGGAAATCATAATTCTTACATTGTTGCTTAGTGCGTGTTCATCAGGCGGCCAGTTAGCAGATGCACCAGATTGGTACACCGAGCCACCAACAGAGAGCGGAAAAGTATATGCCTCTGGCTATGCCTCAGACAAAAATCTTCAATTTGCAATAGATGTCTCTGAGATGAGTGCGAAGAGAACTCTTGCCAGCCACCTTTCGACAAATGTCAATGGCAGGTCAAAATATTATCGCGGTGCGAATGGCAAGAACCTCTCAGAGATTGCTTCTGTCGAGACTATTGACAATGTCAACTTGTCAGGCTTTGAAAGGAAAGAGATAGAGGTAGTTGAGGAAGAGAACTCTTTCAGAGTTTATATCTTGCTTGCTTACCGACTCGACAACATGTCCGAAGAGCCGAAAATTTTTGATGAGATAAAGCCATGATCAGGAGCACCATAATATGCATTCAGGCTCTGGCGATCGTAGTTTTACTTTCAAAACAAGATGCTGAGTCAGCTCAAGATGCTTTCTCTCGTGTTGGGAAAAACATCTACGAAACAACAATCAAAATACTCAAGGAGAATATCGATGCAAGTTAAACTCGTTAATTATACCCAAGATGCGAAGAACCTTCTTCTGTTCACCAAGAACACTCGCTTGATGAATGTTCCTGATGCATATGAAATGATCAAAGACTGGTCAGATGAAAAGAAGCAAGAAGAACTAGACTACATGCTTCAAACAATAAAATCTAGTTGGGAGTTCGTTGATTACACATTCGAGATCCGGGATGTCAGCAGAGCATTCACCCACCAATTTGTTAGGAACAGGATGGGGAGTTATGCACAACAGTCTCAACGCACAGTAGACATGGAGGGCTTTGGTTACACAACTCCAATGCGCATACAAGAGAATGACATTGCCAAGGCAATCTATGATGAGACGATGGTTCTCATAAACAAAGCATATCAAGATCTAAAAGAGCTTGTCCCTGCAGAAGATGCGCGTGGCGTTCTTCCAACAAACATCCACACCAACATTGTGGCTAAATTTGATTTGAGGAACCTGCATGAAACTGCCAAGTCAAGACTTAGCCCAAGAGCTCAAGGAGAGCATCAAGAAGTTTTTAAAGCCATGATAGCAGAGGTCGTCAAAGTCCATCCTTGGGCATTGCCATTCTTGACGCCAACTGAATGGGCAGCACCATCCATGGGCAAAGCTCTTAATCCCTAATACCAGAGAGGAAAAGATGGAAGAGAAAATAATAATATGTGACCTTGATGGGACGCTCTGCAATTGTGATCATCGTCTAGAATATGCGGAGCGAAAAGAGTGGGACGAATTTAACTCTCGTTGCATTGATGATTCTGTCAACGAGGATATTGCAAATATCCTCAGGCAACTAAGATCGGATGAAGTTAAAATTTTTCTTGTTACAGGGAGAGATAATCGTTATTTGATGCAGACAAAAGATTGGCTACATCTAAATGACATATATTATGATGATCTTTTCATGAGGGTGGCTGGAGATAAGCGTCCTGACTATGTTGTCAAGAAAGACATATTGGACAACTTCATAAAAATTTCAGACGTTTGGTTTGTTCTTGATGACCGGAAGTCTGTTGTTGACATGTGGAGGAAATCTGGCCTCAGATGCTTACAAGTCCAAGAAGGAGACTTTTGATGAGTATAAGACTGATTGGTAATGATATCGAGATTGATGGCCAAAAAGTTGCAAGAGTTCTCGATATAAATTCTAGCTTGAGAATGGCACTGGAAGATTATGTGCGCCAAGCTGATGAATATGAACAACTCAGCTCGGAGACCTCTAGTTTACACACAGATGTGATTGAGCTTGAGAAGAGCCGAGCGGAAGCCTACGAAGAGGGCAAAGCAGATGGCTATGCAGAGGGGAAGAATAATGCCGAGTGCTGATAAAATATTGCTGTCAATGGCTGAGACATTTAGAGAGCGCAATAAAATTTATGGCGACAATTATAAGTCTGTTGGCGAAGTTATGATGGCTTTGTTCCCTGATGGCATCGAGCTTTCCAGCAAAGACCAATTCAACAAATGGCACCTATTCGAATTGATGGTTGTTAAGTTGACGAGGTTTGCCAACACCAATTTATCACACAAAGATAGCATCCACGATGCTGCTGTTTATGCTGCTATGGTTGAATCTTTGATGCCTGAAGAAAGAAAGGAAAACGACAAATGAGTAATATTCTTATAACAGGAAGTGGCAAGGGTCTTGGCTTGGCTCTTTCTGAGGAGCTTACGAATCAAGGTCACAATGTTGTTGGCTATGATATTGGCAATGGTGATGATGTTCGCCGCCCAGACTTGTCTGACTTGCCAGAGGAGCTTGACATCCTGATAAACAATGCAGGTGTCAACATAATTAATTGGCTCGAAAAATTCGTTGAGGGTGAGTGGGACATGGTCATGGATACAAATGCCAAAGGCATTTACATGATGTCTCAAGCTTGTTTGCCTATGCTTATAAAAAGCAAAGGGACGATTGTTAACATCGTCAGCAATGCAGCCCACATGCCTATGACATGCTCTCTGGCCTACAATGCATCAAAAGGTGCAGCGCACATAATGACTTTGCAGCTAGCTCGTGAACTCACGAAGAAGCATGGCATAACGGTTTTTGGTGTGGCACCCAATAAAATGTCTGGCACAGGGATGAGTGACTCAATTGATGATCAGGTTGTTGCCACACGCGGGTGGACAAAAGAGTTTGCTCAAGAGTATCAGCTTAATGGACTGTTGACTGGAGAAGAGACGCCACCAGAATTGCTTGCTGGATTTATAGCATATCTTCTTCAAGATAAAACTCACCACAAATTTTTGACAGGTTGTATCCTGCCATATGGAGCTTAATTATGAAATTCAAAATTGAACAAATTGCAATTTGCCCACGTTACCCAGAAAAAGCAAAAAGGCTTCTAGAAGAAATGGGAGCTGGAGAATGGGCAGAAGATCATGTTGTGGCAGAGGGAAAAGTTTTTGGATCCATTGGCCGCAATGAAGCAGATCTGTCTTTCAACTATGACTTGATAGATGGCAATGAATTTGAAGTTCTGAACTACACCACTGGCAAGAACTGGATGGATAGCAGAGAAGCAAAAAATGATTGGCCTAGAAAAGTCAACTCTGTTAGCCATCTTGGGATGCACTGCACTGCTGATGAATTATTAGAGTGGCGTGATTTTTTCAAGAAGAGGAACATTTCTGTTGCTCAGGAGGTTGTGACAGAGTCTCACACCAATCCAGTCATCGCTGGGAAGCGGACATACAATTATGTCATATTTGACACAAAAGAAATACTCGGTGTTGATGTCAAATTCATAGTAAGGATAAATCATGATAGTGTTTGATCTTGAGACGACAGGTCTCCCAAAAGCCGAAGGTGCAGACCTTGACCTCCAACCTCGGATAACAGAGTTTGGCGCAGTGAAGTTGGACGAAGAGCTCAATGAGATCGGAACTCTTGAATTCATGTGCAATCCTGGGATACCTCTTGAGCCTCAGATAACAAAGATCACTGGCATAACGGATGATGATCTGAAAGACCAGAAGCCATTTGTTGCGAGGGTCGATGAGGTTTGCGAGTTTTTTCTTGGTGAGAGGAACCTTGTTGCTCATAACCTACCATTCGACAAAACGATATTGACGTTTGAGCTTGAGCGGTTGGGGAGAGTGACGAGCTTCCCTTGGCCACCTGAGCACACTTGCACAGTTGAAGTTGGTGAGACTGTGTGGAACAAAAAGAGAAAACTCGGAGACATATACTTCGAAGTTACTGGGGAAGAGCACAAAGGTGCCCACCGAGCGATAGCTGATGTCAGAGCCTTAATTGAAATTATTCGGTGGTATGTGAAAGAGAGGCATTTGTATGTTTAATTTGAAGCTCCGCACAGAATATTCATTTCGGACAGCCTATGGCCCATTGAGCAAAGTCATAGATGCAGTAGAGGGTGATTGCTTGGGCATATGCGACACAGGTACGTGGGGGCATGCTGCTTTCCAACGCAGCTGTAAAGAGGCAGGCAAGAAGCCTATATATGGTGTGGAGATCGCATTTGTTGATGATGCCAGATCAAGAGAGAAGCAACCAGCAAATTATATGTCATTCATCGCCAAAAACAACCAAGGGCTGAAAGAGATATATGAGTTAGTAACTCGGTCAACAGACAATTTTTATTACATCCCTCGCCTCGATTATTCCGACCTTTTTGATATATCAGAAAATGTAGTAATCCTGTCAGGGACAAATCCCAACTGGGGGATGCTCCCAGCAACCCACAAAGAAAATCTCTATATTGAGATTGGCCCAATGAGCACGAAGAAGTGTCTCGAGTCAATTGACAAGGGCTTCAAGCCAATTGCTGTGAGCGACAATTTTTATCCTAGGATTGAGGACAAAAAAGTTTACGAAGTGTTGACTGGGCGCAATCGGCAATCTAGGACCAAACCCATGCACATTCTTAATGAGTGGGAACTTAGGTCTGTAATAAAATGGCTTCCAGAAGAAGCAATTGCCAACACCTATGGCGTTGCGGAGCAGTGCAATGCAAGCCTACCACAAGCTCAGATGGTGCGCTACAAAACAAATTTGACACTTGAAAGCATGTGTGTTGCTGGTGCTAAAAATTTAGGAATTGATTTAAGTTCAAAAGACTATTCCGACCGATTGAAAAGAGAGGTTGGAATGATCGCAGAGAAAGAGTTCGAGGACTATTTCTTTGTGATTGCTGACATGGTAAATTATGCTCGCAAGCACATGCTTGTTGGTCCAGCGAGAGGTTCGGCGGCTGGCTCTTTAGTTTGTTACCTATTGGGCATAACAAATGTGGATCCAATTAAGCACGATTTGCTTTTTGAAAGGTTCATCGACGTAACAAGAGCAGACCTGCCAGACATTGATATTGATTTTCAGGACGACCGCAGAGAGATGGTTTTTGAATATCTCCGCAATAAGTATGGTTCGGAAAAAGTTGCCCACCTCGGAACAGTTTCTCGTTACAAAGCCAAGAGCACAATAACTGAAGTGTCAAAAGAGCTTGGCATTCCGATGTGGGAGGTCAACGATCTCAAAGGTGCAATCATCGAGCGGAGCGGAGGAGACTCAAGAGCAGCCTTCTGTATATTGGATACATTCAACGAGTTGGATGTCGGCAGGGATATTCTCAAAAAATATCCTCAAATGAAAATTGCCGCTGACATGGAATATCACGCTCGGCATAGCGGTGTTCATGCAGCAGGAATATTGGTCACAGAAGAGCCAGTCCACAACTATTGCTCGGTGAGCAGCTATGGAGGGTCTGCGCAGATAGACAAGTATGATGCTGAAGATTTGAACCTGCTGAAGATAGATGCATTGGGTTTGAGGACCCTCAGCATCCTCCAAGACATACTTGATCAGGTTGGTTGGCAAAGAGAAAAATTGATAGATTACCCACTAGACGACAAAGATGCATTCGCAATCTTAAATGACGAGAAATATGCCGGGATATTTCAGTTCGAAGGTTATGCACTCCAATCTGTTACTCGTCAGATGAAAGTTCATGATTTCGAAGACATTGCTGCTATAACTGCACTGGCGCGTCCTGGACCGCTTAACTCTGGAGGGACAACAGAATACATAAAGAGACACACTGGCGCTGAGAAAACAGAATATCTCCACCCACTAACAAAAGACATAACAGAGGTTACGAATGGTGTTGTTGTTTATCAAGAGCAAGTGATGCAAATTGGTAGGGATGTCGGTAAGTTGTCTTGGGAAGATGTTTCTCAGTTGCGCAAAGCAATGAGCAAATCTTTAGGTCAAGAATTCTTTGATAAGTATTTTGAGAAATTTAAAATCGGAGCAGAAGAGAATGGAATCGAAGAAAGCGAAGCGAGGTACATTTGGGATCACATCAATACAATGGGGAGTTGGGCGTTTAATAGAAGTCATGCTGTCAGTTATGGCATGCTGTCTTATTGGTGTTGTGTTCTTAAGTATCAGTTTCCTCTGGAGTTTGCTGCAGCTTGTCTCAGAAATGTCAAAGACGATTCGCAAGGCGTTAAACTTCTCCGGGAAGTGGTCAAAGAGGGAATGTCATACAAACCATTCGACAAATTCAGATCGCTCGAAAACTGGTCGGTTCAAGATAGTGAATTGATTGGCGGTCTTATTGGAATAAAAGGCATCGGTCCAAAAATGTCAGAGGACATCATCCGTCGTAGGAAGATGGGAGAGCCTTTGACACCTCGTCAAGAGAAGTTGCTCGACAATGGGTCAACACCATATGATGATATATTTGAGTGCGAGCGCCGATGGGGACACATAAAAGAAAATCCGAAAGCCCACAACATCGTTTCCGACATTACTGACATCGTTGATCTAGATGGCGACAGCCCTGGAACATTTGTCTTCTTCGGCAAGCTGATAGAGAAAAACCTGCGTGACATGAATGAGGTTGTGAACTTAGCCAAGCGTGGTGGCCGAAGAGTTGATAACAACAACCTGTGGCTGAACTTGACATTTGAAGATGACACAGCTCCGATAATATGCACGATTGACAGGTTTAAATATAACAAAATGGGGAAGCCGATTGTCGAGCAATCTCGTGAGGGGGATTGGTTTCTTGTCAAAGGTCAGATCAAAAAAGGCTTCAGAAAAATTTATGTTAACAATATAAGAAAACTGACTTCATAGTAAACCATTGATATACAACGAAAAGAAAATACTTTACTTTTTATCAAATATAAAAGATAATAATCATATCAGCAAGGGGCTGATACACTGAGAAAGGAAAAATACGATGGCTACAGAGTTCAAATTTCGTCCCCCGAAAACTTACGCGACAGAAGACAATGCCCGCAAGGCAATCAACAAATTGATAGATTTAATTGCCCCTGAGCATAGCAAATCGATACGGTTCATGATCGTTGAATCTGACTCGCGGTATGCCCCTGTCGTAATTCATTCCAATGGACATGCCGGACATTTCTGTGGTCACGGATTCACTGTCACAGGGTATTAAACTTTCAAACCTCAACCTCAGCCCCGCTCCAGAAATGGTCGGGGCTTTCGGGGTAGAAACTGAGAAAGGGAATATGAAATGAGAAACGAAAATCTTAGGACAAGTCGGTCATCTGCCAGAAATTTTCTTATTCAGGAGTCTGTGTTCTTGGGCTTCAATGATTACATGGATGGCATCTGGGGTGAGGACTACGAGACCAAGCCAATGTACTGGCAGG
>CEQV01000085.1_pt1 | contig 37198 bp, 48 predicted proteins | sample 530971 | NCBI WGS metagenome assembly CEQV01 (sample SAMEA2621173, study PRJEB7988) | marine metagenome | biome: marine biome (ENVO:00000447); feature: deep chlorophyll maximum layer (ENVO:xxxxxxxx); material: "saline water (ENVO:00002010), including plankton (ENVO:xxxxxxxx)" | depth 100 m
CTCCATGTGAAAGTGTCAACTTCTTTGAGTTCCATATTTATTCCTTATACTTAAAGCCGAAAGGCTGATCAATTTGAGTAAGGCCGAGAGCTTCAATAATTACACTTTGAGCATGCTCTAGCTGTTCGTTACCGTTAGGCGTGAGGTTCTCTATTATGAGTTTTACAGCTTCCGGAACTGCGTTAGGATTTAGTTGAAGGTCTTTATAAACTTCCCACTGCATGGACTGATTATCTTTAGGCATTTTGCCCCCTTAGTTATTTAACTTAACTAAGTATAAGGGCGAACGTATTCAATCCTTAGCAACGTTCTTATTATTGGGGTGTTCACCGTAATAGTCTATCACAAACTGATCAATGGAAGCTGGCAACCCTTTGAGCAATACCTCACTCTTCCACTCTTCAGGTTGGTGAAGGCTCGTAACAGTAAAACGTAAACCGTGCTTGTCTGCCAACTCTAGCACACGGTCCACTTTCTTATCATCAATATTATTTAGCGTGAGTTCCATGGTTTGTCTCCTTCTGGGTTAAGCACAAGTCTTTCTTTGTGAAAGCCATTCCTGTTCCTGCTGGTTAGACCGAATACTTTTGTCTTTTCACTGAGCGAACGTTCAGTGCTAACACCACCAGGAATCTGTTTTATTTTGCCTCCTTTTTTCAAGAAGGCTTCGATGTCTTTGTTGATGTCGTCAGAGTCCACCTACATACTCCTGTGTTGTTTTTTCCGTTCTTGACTAAAACGACGATACTTAACAGCGTTGTGCAACGTCACCCAGTCATTGTGGCTCATGGACTTGGCCATTGATAAGATTGGGGTTTTATCGGTAAACCCATACTTCTCCTTCATCTTTTCCCATACGGCTACGTGCTTATAGTCTTCGTGTAGTCGCGCGTCGTAGTCGCTGAGCTCGGGATAGTTTATGTCATTCATCTTTTTTCCTTGTATCTGTGTAGTCTAGATCCTCGATGGCACACGTTACTCGGTCAAGCACAGCTGAGCAAGTTTCAGGTTCGTGAGCACATTCGGGGTCAAAGATCTTGAGCGTGTTATTCATTATAGCATCGGCGATGAGCACTAACTCATCCATGTTAAACGAAACCTCTATTTTTCCTCCGTCATTCATATCATCAGTCTCCATTATTCAAGCTCCTACATTCCCAGAAAAGCACTGAGAACCAAGCGGTCCATAAGGATAAATTGATAATCACGATAGTGAAAGGAGACCAATCAGTCTCCGTGTTTAAGTAATAGCTGACCCCGCCACTAGCGGAGGCCGTAACAGCCACCGTCAGTAACAGGAAAACAACCACGGTAAGTAAGTGTCTAACAACCCAGCTCATGCGTCGTCCTTGACGATGCTACGGTTGAGGTGAGAAGCTAGAAATCGCATGGGTAAAACCTTCACGTCTGCGCAAACGTCGCAACAGCGACCCTCGTCAGCCATGGGCCACGGGTCATTACCCGTAGTCCAGTAAACCTTACCCTCAGCAGTGCGTTTATGCTCAATAGGGCCGTCGCATAAACAGCAGGTTAAAACTTCATGTACATCAGTCATACGTGCTCCTAGTAATTAACTATAACTAGGTTACTAACGATCACCGTTAGTCCCTAGGAACGTTCTTTATAATGGGTATAAAAAAGGCCCAGTGACGCAAGGGGTCGTCAACTGGGCCAAGGGGCTAAGGCATCATATACATGAAGCCTTTCTTCAAATCGTAACGAATGTCACGAGAGTCAACTAGTCGGGTAGCTAGTGCTTCCCTTATTGTCTTACCGTCTAGTGACTTATGACGCTCAGCATTGTGCGTAGCACGAGCTGTCTTCTCAGGGTTATCTTTTAAAACCGCGTCAAGGTTAAGACCACCGGAGTTAACTTTGGCAGTCGTGGTGCTCGCTATGTCGCCTAAAGATTTAGACGCCTTAGGAGCGGTTGGTGCAGTCGCCTTAGGACTAGCTTTTTTGGCTGTAGTAGACTTAGTCATCTAACCATCTTCCTTTGTTACGGGTCACCTTAATTAGTAACCTTGCAAACTAGTATATAGTGAAGTAAAGCGAAGTAAAGTTATAATTAAGCATGATCAAGTTTTCTTTTTGTCCACTCTTCCCAAACTTTGACTGCTGTAATTCGATCAAGGTCAAAAAAATCTTGTAGCACTTTAGGTGCACCAAACATGTTGATAGAGCCAGATTCTTTGAGTTCGTCTAAAAACTGCAACAGCTCTTGTTTCTCTTTTTCTTCCATTTTAGAACCTCCTGTATGTAATGGCATCTTGAATGTATTCGTAAATATAATAACCCACTAAACCCCAAACTCCTGCAATAACGCACCACTTGAACAGAAACCACGGAAGCGTCAGAACAAACCATAGAATATCGATCATACTTCTTCTCCTTCTTTAAATGTATCTTCTAACTTGTCAGACATCAAAAAGGCAACAGTTTTGCCAGAAACTATGAGCCAACCGTTAGGACTAACTTCGTACACGTTTTCACCTATGAATGTTCTTTCCTCAAAGTATGCCTCGAGGAAAAAATCTAAGTCGTCAAAGGTGTCAAACTTGACTGTGTTAAACTTCATCGTCGCGCGTCACCTCACCGTTGAAGTTATCGTCTTCATCAACGAAACGCCAGCGCATCTCAAGGTCTTTGTCGAATCCTGGCTGAGACAGGTAAACCATAAGCGCACGCATAATAGGCCGAGGCTCCATCCACGCTGTAAAAAACGTATAGGTAATCTGGTTACGGAGCTCATCTACAGCGGTCAGCTTATACTCTACTTCGTAAGCATTCCACTTAGTACCCCAGTTTTGTACGCACCAGTCGTACCACTTAGCTGTACCGTATTGACGCTCAAGGCGTTTTATCGTAAAAGAGTCTAGACCGTGCTTTTCTACCCACTCTAGTCGTGGAAAGTCAAAAGGTTTTTTATCAAGGTTACAATCAGCAGAGCTGTGCCACTTAGTAGCCGAATAATAGTGGGTAGTGCCGCCTGAGTCGAGATACTGTACGTCGTTAAGCTCTTCAGGCATGGGGACTAGTTGGTTAAAGTCGAACAAGGTGTCCTCATTAGCTAGAAACTCCATGATATTTAGGATATCAACAGAGCACGAGCGTATGGTCACTTGATTAGAGCAATGGTTGGGCATACGAGCCTCCTTAGTATTAATATAATACTACTTTAAAGGCCCACGCTTTTTATCTATAGGAACTATCTTATTATTCTTAACAAGGTAGCGTTCTTGTTTTCTTTTATTTTGTAGCCTGCTACGAGGACTCCAATAATCTCCAGGACCAGCTACTGAACCAGAACCATTCCACAGTGACCAACTGCCGCCTCTATTGCCGCCTCTTTTGCTTGGTTTTATCCCGAGGTGTTCGTGTATTTTTAGACGTCTTTTATTGTACTCCGTGATGTCTTTTATGCCGACTGCTTTCAAGTTTTGTAAAAATTTATGGTGCTTTCTTTGGGAATACTCTTTTTGATATGTTTTTGCTGCCTCTTTTAAGACTGCAAAAATTTTGGTGATGTCCTCTACAACACGCCAGTCGTCAGCATTATTTTCTGCAGCTTCGTAGACGCCTTCTGGAAGATTACAGATAGGTATGCCACCGTATCCAACCGAATCGGGCCATGAGTCATGATCATCCGGGGAAACTGGCGGTGGTTTTTTGGTCGTGGTGTTACGGTAACAGCCTGTAGAGCAGTAATTTCCCATTCCTTCGCCAAGATTATATTTTGTACCACAAACAACACATGTTTTAACTTCCATTAAAACACTCCAGCGGTGGAATTAGCCCTTTGTATGAAAACCCGAGCTGGATTGGCCCTAGCTCAGTCGCGGTGTCGGGCGTCACACACATTCCACCTGGATACGCCACCTGGAGATACCGCAGCGTTAGGAAGACAACCGCTCTACAAATACTGTTCATTTTTCTTTCTCATCATCTACTACTAAAACCTCTTCTAATATTCCTTTTGCGTTTACCCTGATTGAGTGAGAGAGTGCATCCTTAAACACAGCGTGAAAAACCTTACTCGCTTCTTCAATCGTGTAGGGTTTTTGACCATACTCGTCTCGCTCCTCAGAGTTTAAGACAAACCATTTTTGAAAGTTCTCGTCGTAGGATAAGTTATTGTTATACTTAAAGTTTTCCACAGAACCTCCTTTTAGCTTATACTTAAACCATAGGTTGCGGCTATTTGAAAGTAAACTAAAAGTTTAGGAATCTAGGGAACAGCCCGTTGAGACCACTGGTGGGCTAACCCAGGATGGAAAGGATGACTAATCCTCGGTCTAATGCTCTTCGTATTCCCCCTCTATCAAAGTTCCGGGAGGAAGAACCCCGCCTGTCTCATGATATAATTCTTGCATCCGTGCTAGGACTTCATCCTTTGACATAGTGTCTACTCTGTTAACAGTTAGTTCACTCCTGTTAACGTAAAGACCCGCTGCCTTACCCCTAGCCACTTCAGCAGTTACCGCAGCGGACCACGCTCCATTGCGCATGGCTCCGTCACGAATCTCTTTTAGGTCAACTAGGTGAGTACCGAGAGTGAGTTCTGCTTTGTCAGCAGCTTTAGTTTGCAGTTCGTGTATGCGGTTTTTGACCAGAGGGTTTTGATCACTAGACAACACAGTCCCAGCTCTACCTGCATTCTTTTCGCTGTACCCTGCTTGCTGAGCAGCGTCTTTTTTACGCATACCTTTAGCAACGTTCTGAGCAAACTTTTCTTGCTTAGGTGTCAGCTTTTTCTCACTCATTCTTTTCTCCAGACTTTTACAACATAGTCGTTAGGAGGAATCTCTATTTTTCTAGTGACAAATTTTTTATTGTTTCTTCTGCCATAGTTACAGGCAGCAACTCTCAATCGTTGTACGTCTCCAGGTTCACAGTCTTCAATAGTGAAGTGCTGTCCCACACTCATCTTATGAAAATCATACTTATTATTTCTAGGCATGACTTCAGGTATGGGTGTACCTTCTTCAATGGGTGATACTTTCATAGGCTCCTTATTAAGTAGTAACTAAAGTTAGGTCAGGTTTCTTGGGTTGTGCTGGGGGAACTTTTTCAAATGAATCCCAAAGATGCATATCACAGTCAATTATGACACTTGACAGCTCTGGAAAATAAATAGTGATTCTCATGTGTGGCTCACACGGTTTACCAGCCTTGTGCTCGTGTATCATAAGCTCTCTAGCCGGAAAATAAATTTCGTCAAATTTGCGGTAACCCATTGATTTTATTTTCTTTTTAGCGTCTTTCTTTAAGCGTTTGAGATCTAAGCGTCTGTTAAAACCTTTTCTGTCGGCAACTTGTTGTATTGTTTCTATGTCTTTCCAGACAAGCCTCTTCATATCAGACAGGCTATTTTCCATGATCATACAACTCTCCTTATTTATATAAAGGTTAACTTTAATTAACTTATAAAAAATAATAAAGCATAGATGCTTATTATGCTAGATGTTGATCTTCTATTATTCTTTTTCTTAGGCTCGTTGAAGAAAATCCATGCTCTCTTTTATTATAGTACAAGGTGCCATCTTCTATGCTACAAAGTGCGCTACCTGTGAAGTTTCTACCAGAATAATCTTGACCGATTATTCTGATGTCCCACCGCACAGTCTTTAGAATGTCTAGCAGTTCTTCTTCAGTGTTGTATAGAATAATTTCATCAACGTATCTGCAACCTCTGAGCTGAACTTGTCTTTCGACTATGCTCTGCACTGGTCTATTTTTAGTCGTAGGTCTATCTATTGTAGGGTCACTTTGTAACCCTACAATCAAATAGTCACAAACAGTTTTTGCTTCCTCAAGCATGAACACATGCCCAGCATGAAAAAGATCAAAAGAACCAAAAGTGATTCCTATCTTCACTAGGCCATGTCCTCATAACGACCATCAAGCATGGCTGTTATTTCATCTTCAAAGGCGTTTATTTCTTTAAGCACCTCTTGAGTTTTGTAGTGAGCACCTAATTTAGCCCTGACTATTCCTCGAACTCTGTCGAGTATGTCTTCGTAACCATCGTAAGATTTTATTTCTGTTTTATGTTTCATTTCCACCTCCGTATAACCAGAATACCAATAAATATCGATCACCGTCTTCCTCAACAGGTAGTCCACGGTGCATGTGTGTAAAGCTAGGAAAGAACAAAGCGTGACCATTCGGTAATGGTTCTACCGTGGTTCGGCCATGAAACTCAGTGCCACCACCAGTGTAGTTTCCTGTGTTCAGAGGAACAACCATACTGATGTCAGCAGTTTGATCATGATGCCAAGCCCCCTGCTTTTTATCTTGTATGTTGTAGTTAGCAATCTGTATGCTTGCTGCTGCGTTGCTATACCGTTGCCAAATTGACATAAAGATTGGGTTCATTACATTAAAAACTACGCCAAGCATCGAGTTGAATAACTCAGGGCATTTTTCATGTAAAACGATTTCAGGTATTTGTCTCAGCTCGTCCTCACCCTCGTTAGGGGCAAAGGAAAACTGAGCCTTCATATTTTCTATTTCATCCAACATTGTGGAGCAAAACTCTTCCGTAAACAAAGGGACTGAGTATATATCGTGACCATGGTCAGTGACATATTCTTGTAGTATGTTTTCTACACTGAGCTGACCGTCACTTTCCTGAAACGCCTTCAAGCTGTCCATAGAATCTCTGGTTAACTCAAGAGTAGTCTTATCAAGCATCCACTCTGCTTTTATGGTTAAAATAAAGTTTTTTACTAGATACGGTGGGGTTGGAGGGGGCTGCATTTACGCTCCACTAAATTCTTTAGGTTAGGTAGGGTAACTATAAGGCTAGTTAAAAACACGCTCCAGCGGCCTTGCATTACGCCAGTATTTCCGCGTATCCACACTTGATATCGTATTTGATATCAGCTAGTGTTATCTCGGGGTGTTTTTCTAAAATCGTACTGAGCTTAGACCTCCTATACAACGCGAGACGAGCAGCGTTTTTCTCAGACTTAGGCTGTTTACCTGTTGCTGCTATCTTTGAGCTAGGGTCTATGGTGACTCTGGTGCGCTTAGTTGGTTCTGGTTTTTTCACTGTAGCGGCCATCTTTTCTCCTGTTTTAGTTTCAGTTTGTTTTTCTTCAGGCTTCCTTAGATGAGCAGCCTTGCCAAAATCTTTTTCTTCTGCGGGTTTCACGAAAGGTCTAAAATAGTTCCAAAAAATATTGTGGGCTTCTTTTCTACTTTCAAATGTTTTTCTCTCGCCTGTATGCAGTTCGTAAATTTCCGTGGCTTTTTGTGTAGATAGCCAAGGAGGAGCGGAGTACTTAGCAGGGTCACTAAAGTATGCTGAACCTGCTATCAGGTCACCTATCTTTGAGTTGTCGGTTAAAACTATTCTAGTCCAGTCGATGCCATCGGGGGTGTTAGCAACAAAAACTAAAGTCTCTACAGGGTCGTGCATGTGGTCCTCTTAATCTTGTTTCTCGTTTCTTATTTAACCTGAGTTAAGGTTAAAAATCAAGGACAGAAAAGTAAAGGAACAGTGTCAATAAGTTTGACACCGTTCCTTTGGTGGTCTATGCAGCTTCGGCGTACTCTATTGCCTTGTTCATAGCCTTTTGCTTGAGGGAGGCACGGTTACCGAACCATGCGTTATGGAGGGAAGCGTCGCGGTCATGACCCCACTTATGGTCAACCACAAACGTAACAGCATTCATAGCCCCCCACCAAGTACCTTTAGAGGACTTGAGGGTAGCTCCGGGCTGTTCATCTATAGCTTGGTGTACCATGCTAGGGATACGCTTAAACTCATCAACCATAGATTGACGGGTAGCGATGGCGCGAGTGTCACTCATCGTTTCTATTTCCTTCTGGGCTTTTAGTAAGTCCGGTTGAAACAGGTCAGCGATATAAGTAACGACTGAGTTTTTGTTAAACTTCTTAGAGCTAAGAAACTCTGCGCTTTCTTTAAACTCTTTCATTCTCTCACCCGCTAGGCCGAGGGCTTCTTCAGCTGCGCCGAAAACCTCACTGTCTAACGCTTTAACATGAGGCATCTTAAACCCTACTCTAGTGCGGTCAGCTAGAGCCATGGTCAGCGTATTGTTACAAACTACGCGAATGGGCGTAAACCGTATCTCATTAGACTTACCCCACTTATGAGACACGCTCACTAGTAAATAACCCAGCACACGGTCGTCGCCAGGAAGGGTAAAATCTTTACTGACGTTAGCTAACCCCCACACCTGCTCGCCTCCTTTGAGAGAGCCTGCAGTTTCCATGGTCATTTGGCCAGCGTCGGTAAACTTTTTGAAAAATTCAAAAGCGTCCCTGTTTTGACTGGGTACGAACCGTTTACCACATGGGCCAAAAGTTTTGTTATCGCTGTCCCTGACTAACACGTAGTAGTCCTCTACACCGATTAAATCGTTAGAGGCGTTTACGTCGGGGTCCGCGTGTGTAAATAAATGACGCTTACTTACTGTCCAATCAAGCTCAGCAGCAATCAACATTTCTTCAGGCGTTAGGTTATCCTCAACCTTAACACCCAGGCCATGCCAAGGTACTTCTCCAGCATAAGCCATTGTTTCTACAGCAGCAACCATAAGTTTCTCCTTTCTTTATTTAGTAGCGGTTAGCTGTATGCTTGGCCTATAACTACTAAATATAGGGCTATGATATATTGGTTAACTTAAGAGTATAGGATAATCTTAAAGAATATTAGCAACAATGTCTAGCCAATCTTCAAAGGTTATCACAGCGGTTTTTGTCAAGTCTCTTTCACCGCTTGTTAGAACATAGAGGGGAAGACAAACTCTGATTGGCTGGTGGTTGTACTTCCATATCAGAACAGGAATAGTTTCTCCACACGCAGCAGTTACCTGTTCCCACCAAACATCTCTATACCAGTTCCCATTTTGATATCGTTTACACTCTATTGTGTGCTTGGGAATATTTAAATCGCCTAAATCTTTTTCTTGATACTGCTCTAGGTTTCTTTTGACTTTGTAATCAATTCCTTTTTCTTCAAAAAATGTATTGAGTTTATTCGCAATGTCTCTTTCAAAACTTGCACCTTTGTTTCTTGAATTTATTTTTCCCATTACTTTTTAGTCTTTATCAGTCTGATCTTTTTAAGTGACATCCAATCACGCATCAACTCGTTAAGAGTTTTAACATTCGCATCTGGGAACTCCTCTCTGTAGCTTTTGTACACATTATTGTATTCTTCAAGACCTTTATAGTAGTTACCGTTGCCGAGTTTACAGAACCGAATAATCTGCCAAATCCTCTGTTTAGTAAGACCATACTTCAGTCCGAGATCCTCCATCGTAATGTTGCTATTTGTGTAGGTCATGTGGACATTAAAGTATAGATCTTTTAACTCACGTCTTGTCATTGAAATAGTCCTCGTAGTGTATAACATCACCCCAGTTTTTACCTATCTCTGCGTCTACTTTATTAGGTACTTTTAATTCAACGCAGTCTCTCATAATCTCTATGGCTTTTTCACAATCTTTCTTATCGCTTACAGAAATGTTTAGCTCGTCGTGCACCTGAGTGTGAGCTAAGAAACCTTCCTTAGCCAAGTCAACCATGGCTTTTTTAGTCATGTCTGCTGCTGAACCTTGTATTAAACGGTTCATTGCTTTATAGGTGTAGGCTCTTTTTAATCTGCCGCCATATTCATCCATAGCGCGTTCTAACGGTAACGGCAGCTCCCTGCGGTCAAACGGTTCATAGAGGTTAAATCGGCATTTACGGCCCAATAAAGTTTTAACAAAACCCCTGTTAGAACCCATACGAGCCGCAGAGTCGCGTAGGCCACGGATAAACGGTACACGCTCATGATACTGGTCAAATAATATTTCAGCCTCCTCTGGGCTGATTCCTAGCTGAGTGGTTAGCTTATCTTTACCCATACCGTAGCTCAGTCCTAGGTTGATAATCTTAGCTTCCTTACGACTTATGTTAGCCATGTCCGCTACAATCTGGTGAAAATCTGCGTCATCATAGGCATACTCCAGAGCAGCTTCTTCCGCACCTTCCTGCTGAGTAAGAACAGAGTAGTGAACCGTAAGGCGTGGTTCTTGTTGAGAGTAATCAAAACACCCCCAATGAGAATCTTGTTCCGGTATAAAAAGACTGCGTATTAATTTACCAATCATAGGGTCACGTGCAGGGACTTGCTGAAGGTTAGGGTTAGAGCAACTGAACCTTCCTGTAACTGTGCCTCCGTTATCAGATCTTAGTGGGTGTAGCTCACCGTGTATTCTGCCGTCAACAAGATGCTCTAGTATCATCTTATCTATGAATGTAGTTCTGGCTTTGTTAAGTTTTCTAGCTTTGGCGATAGCCATGGGAAGTTTATGGTCGTGTTCCTCTAGCCAATTAGCAACAAAACTAGGTGCCTGAGTCTTAGGTGTTTTAGGGTAGTCTAGACCAGCTCTATCAAAAACTTGAGCTAGAGATTGAGCTGCCCATAGGTCAGGTTCTACTCCATACCACCGTTTAATTTCTTTTGTTATTTTATTCTCTTCTCTTTGCAGCTGTTTCTTTACCTGATCAGCTTTATCTACATCTATCCTCACCCCCATGCTACGCATGTTTATGAGTATGGGTATGAGAGAGGTTTCTAGTTTATAGATGTCTGCAACGTCTTCTGTTGCCACACCTTCTTTTAATATTTGCCACAGTCTATAGGTCAGGTCGGCATCCTGTTCTGCATAAGCTCCTACATACTTAGCCTCGAGTTTATACATCTCAGCTTTGGGATCAACACCAAAAGCCTGTGCAGCTTCGTCCAGCATAGACTCATCTTTTTCTTCACGGAGGTATAGCTTACCCAGCGTATTTAAAGAGTAGCTGTACTGGTTCTCATTCAGTAGAGGCGCAGCCATCATAGTATCGTGTATGGTTCCACTTATCTCGTAGCCTGCACGTTTTAACCAGCCTACATCGTACTGAGCGTTGTGGAATATTTTTTCACTAGGAGCGTCTAGCTGTTTTTGAAACCATCTACGCACTACCTCCCCGTCTAGATTACCACCAGCTGTGTGAGCAATAGGAAAGTAACCCTTGTACCCTTCAGTAGCTACGGCTATGCCTATGATATCTCCTCTGTCCTTGAACGCCCACCCTGGACCATGAGACATAAGCCACGGGTCACAAGTCTCTAGGTCAATGGCTAACTCTTTTACGTTAGTCAAGTCAGGAAAAGAGGTTGGTGGTTTCCAGTCAGCCTCGGGTGGGAACAATAGTTCTTGAGTCATTTACGCTGCAGCCTCCCTACACATATTTTGTTTACCGAAATAACACCACTTACACTTGAACTTAGAAGGGTTGGCAGGAAACTCTTCAGCCGTGGTCATAGCGAGTGCTCGTTGATTAAGTTTTTCTTGTTTGGCTTTTATGCTTTGTGGTGTGTAGATATACCTATCTATCTTACCATGGTCCAAGTACCACATTTCTGTCTGGATACTTTCTAGTTCTGGATAACGGTTTAATGCTACGGCACCGTAAAGCTCACACTGCTCTCTGTGTGTTTCTTGATTACCGTCGTAACGTCCTGTCTTAAAATCAATAACACGAGCCTCTTTAGAGATTCCTTCCTCGTACACAAAGGCGTCTACTTTAGCTCTACCCCATGTGTCTTCTTCAAACCAACCAGTTTTCTGCCAGTTTTTATCTACAGCCCAGTCACTTTCACAAAACACATGGCCGTGAATGTACAAGTCTCTTAGAACTTCAAACGCCTCTTCAAACTCTTTGAGCTGAGAAGGTATCTCTTCGTAATTACCTCTGATATATTCTTCACAGAGTTTGTGCATATCCTTTCCTCTATCCATTGCTGGACTTCCAGGTTCTTTTATCTTTTTGATAAACTTAAACTCTGCTTGTTTAGGGCACTTTTCAAAACAGCTTAGTCGGCTGTAAGACCATTGTTCAATCATGACTACTCCAGGTATATTCGTTGTCTTTCATTCGTCTACTAAACCAATCCCAGCATACTTTTCTCCAGTCGCTGGCTTCACACTTGGCTATTTCTAGTATAGCTTCTTTCTGTTCGTCCAACTTCCAGTGCCACCAAGCGTCCTGTATAGGCACAGCTACATCTGAGAAAAATGGTTCACTGTATTCAATATCCTTTTGAAAAGGAGTCCTGCCCAAGAATTTTAATAAGTCTAAATCCCAGTCCTCTATGGTGGCGTTCACCATAGGGTAGTATGTTTGGTTTGTGCGGTATGGGTTTGAGTTGATGAGTTCTTTCATTGTGAAAAAATCAAACGCATCGATTTCTGAAAACTTGTCCACTAGTTTATTAAACACATCTGTGTAGGCGTGATAGTTGTCGCTCACTTGATAATACTTACCGACACCCACACGCAAAGCCCCAGCCATGTACTCTTGCAACATTGACATGTGTACAGCGTTGGCCCCATACGCTCCCCAGATGATATCGTTTGACCTATTACAGACCGTCATCTGTAGACGATTATCAGCATCAATCTTGAAATAGATAGAAGTATTACACGGTACATCCTTACCGTCTCTGTCTAAATCTGATACTGCGTCCCACATCTGTAAAACACAGCGTCTATCTGTTGGGTCTTCTTTTAGTCTTTTTATGATTATACTGAGTTGGTCTATGGACTGATCATTTGTCCGGTCTGTCCAGTACTCTCTCCATCTCCAGCCATACGCACCCCACAGAGTTTTACCGTCATCGCTGTACCGCTTCATACCCTTGTTGAATTGGTAGACATAGTCCAAGTCATGTCTACCCCCAAGCATCCACAAACTCTCCATAAAATGAAAGAATGGGTTAGCATCTCTCTGCTCCCAAAACAACACTCTTTCTTGTGGTCTGTGGTATACCGTAGTGACGGGACACTCAGACTCTCTCACCGGACCATTCCTACTGTCTCTAGTTATACCATGAACCTCGAGAAGTTCTAACCCTCTCAGTAGAGCATCGTGTACGTTTCTTACCTCAATTACTTGCATTTTCTACCCCTTCTTTATATGCTTTTTTCCAACCTATAACCACGTCTTTACGGGGCAAGCCGTTCCAAGCTGTTTTAGTTTGTTTTTCTACCACCTTTACACAGGTTGGGTGAAGCTCGTTCAGCCTTTCCGCTCCTGCATTATGTACATCTATCGTTCGCCATTCACTACACCCACCGTCGGCGTTAGAGGATTTTTGACCTTGTGCGTAGTAGTAACTTACCTTACACGCTTTCCCTCTTCTAAGAAGCTGTAGAGAAATATCAAAATCTTCCATCACCTGTGTTCGACCCCACTCTACATCAGAGGGGAAGGCGTCAAGGTTATACCCCAGCACTCGCATATATCTGGTATTCTCAACCGATAGAGTCTCTACACGATTATTACCTTCTCTAGCACTTACCCCAACATGAGCATAACCTTGATCCATCCACTCATCTAATAACCCGAACAAGGCAGGATACTCACTAGAATCTAGATACCTCAAATGCCAGTCTGTCGGGTTTTTACGAATATAAAAACGTAAGTCATCATCTAACATGACAATGCGTGGATCGTCTGTGTTCTCCACTATGTACTTCCTCTTTGGGCCTATACCTGTCATCCCTTCAGGAATAACCATCTTAGGTGTGTCTGGGTAGTTGTGGTACTGGTCCAGTTCATCTGGGTCTACGACTAGAACCACAGAGCCGTCAGTTTGCATGCTTTTAGGAAACCAGTTCAAGGTCTCCTGATTATATGCTCTACCCCTTGTGGGGATGTATATCTTCATTACTTTTCTCCTGTGCTGCCGAAGCCGCCTTTGCTTCTGTTAGTTGTTTCACTGAACTCTAATACAGGGGTCCAGTGAACATTCACCACAGGTATAACCACCAGTTGTGCTATTCTTTGGCCCACTTCTACATGAAACGATTGAGTGCCGTTGTTAGTTAGAGGGACAATCAATTCCCCTTGATAGTCCGAGTCTATTATACCAAGTGTATTAGTCAGGTGTATCTTTTTTATACCCAAGCTAGAACGAGGGACAAGTAATCCACACAACATAGGGTCATTTAGAAAAATAGCCAGACCAGTGTGGAAAGAGTGAGACTCTCCTGGTTTCAGGATATACCCTTCCCCCGAACGTAAGTCCAATCCTGCTGAACCTGAGGTAGCGTAGCCAGGCAGAATCTCTTGACCACACTTATCTGGTAACTTTGTGTCAATTAGCTTGATTTCTATTTTACTTTGCATTTTAGTTCTCTTTTCTTGTTGATGGAAACTCAGGCTGATCTGGGAACATAGGTTCAATTGGTTCTTTTTCCCTTTTTACTAACCGATTTTTAGTTGTATAAGACTCAACTAAAAGAAGATACCTTCTCAGATCTCGTATGTCGTCTAGTATCCCTGTGTCGCTGGAATCTTGAGAGATTGTGTGGAATATATCCCAACCATCTTTTTTAACCTGATTCTCAATCCTATCCCATTTACGAGCCAGCATCATAAATGCGCCTACCCCACCACGGTCACGCCAGCTGTCGCCATAGCTTGTTTCTGCTTTCTTCAATTTTTGTACATCTATATCTGCCAATGATTGAATGTCTCTAAAATTTGCTGGCATACTATCCTCCTTTGTACTTATATTTTGCTCTGGGTCTGCCTTCTCCTAGCCTTACCCTTTCATACTTATCGTATTCACAGAGGCAGTGTTCAATATCTCTCATCTCTAGTCCGTCTATCCAATATGCTAGATACCTGAGGTGGTCTTGCATCCCCTCCTCAGAAGGATAGGTCTCGATTTCTGTTGAGAGGTCTAATAAATCTTTCATCTCTTCTGTTAGCTGATGGGTTTTGATAGTTTGATTGACGGGCCTACCGTGTATTCTGTTCAACCCTCTCTGAGCTCCTGGACCTGCATTAGCCCACGAGTATATATCGTCCGCGTTTTGTAGGTGCACAGTCCACCTTAGATCACTAACTACCTCATAAGCCATAAACCCACTAAACCCAGCGTATGGTAGGTATTCTCTCCAGGACTTTTCTAAGGAGTCTCTGTGTAGTGTGGGTTGGTTTTTATAGAGTGGGGTAAGTATCTTATCTACAGTCTGTTCCACTTTAGTACCGCCCAACGTACCAGTGAGCATATACGCTCCTGTGTAGACCTTATCTCCTCTATCCATTCTTGCCTGCATTATAGACTTGACTCTTTCAGGCTCCCACTCTTCAGGAAACCCTATCTCCTCTAGTGTTTCTGGCCAGTTAATTTGACGAGCTACCGCCATAGAGAACGGTAGGTTAGGGTGATCCGCATAAGGCTCTCGCCAGTTATTCTCTATCCATTGAGTGACTGTATCTAGTTCACGGAACACGTTACAAAAACTATAGGTCTGAAGTATCTCATCATCAGTCCATGGCCAACTGTGGCCTTCCTCGCGTTTAAGGTATATTCGGTGTCTTTCATTTATGTAGTAAAAAAACCTTTTTAAATTTTCTTGTACCATACAGGTATCTCCCTTTTAGTCCATTGGGCAAAATGCTTCTCACCGTTATAATAATTACGGTAAGCTGTAACAGGGTCGTCAGTAACTTTATACTGGTCGGGCATACATTGTGGGTGTTGTTGTAGCCCTTTACTTTCTATCAAAGGAGGAGGTAGAGACTTAACTATATCAGCTGATTTATGGTTAGCTGACCTACCGTACCGCCAGCAAAACTCCTCATTTAAACGTAAGGCTAACTCCTTGAGCCATAGCCAGTTATCAAGACTAGCTCCAGACCATAGGGTACACGGGTGTTTGGCGTGTACTGGCTTATACGGGGCAGTCTGGTTATTAGACCATAAGGCGGTACAAAGCATCTGAGCAGACTCTAATATCATCTTTGATACGTGCTTATCACAGTGTACTTGGGCACATAATTTAGGTGTGGTATCTAATTTAAATATATTCATACGAGTTTAGTTTACTTTACTTGTAAAGGTAAAGTATAGGAATTTTGTTAAAAATTTTTGTCACAAACCTGTCCTAAACGTCAGGCTAATTCTCCTACCTGACCCCTCTATAGGTGGCACTGAATGGGTAGTCTTCATTTGAGAATGTCCATCAAACAATATGGCGTCACCATCCTCCATAATGTAGTTATATTCTTTCACCCATTTACTGGGAGTTTTAGTATCACTGGTGTTGGTGTGTTTCTTTACATTGTACTGATACTCTCTAAAGTTAATTAGTCGAGGAGCACCGAAAGAAACGCTCAAAACAATATCATCGAGTGTGGGGACTGTGTCAGAGTGGTGAGGTATCCACTCTTCTCCTGTTTCGTACAGACCGCAAAGGCAGAAAGTAAATTTTAACTGTTTACCCAAAGTTTGATTAACATACGCTTCTGCGACACTTTTTTCATGAAGTAGTTGAGTGGTCCATGGTTCAGGTTCGTATTTTTTACCTGCGTATTCAAAGACAGACGTGCCATAGCCCTTTGTTTTTCTACCTTTGACCACCTCACCGTTAAACACCCTGTGAGTGGGGTTATCCCAACTGAATATTTTAGGACTGTGGCCAGTAAAAAGACCTTTAGTAAATTTAATCATACAAATAAAAACTCCTTGCGTGTCTTGCCTCTAACTAAATGCAGGTTGTTTTTAGTTCTTGTTACGCCTACATAAAATGCCCTGCATTCATTATCAGGGTTTTTATACAGCTCGTCCCATGTTTTAGTGGCTAGGTCTGTTAATAACACAACGTTCTCACATTCACCGCCTTTAGCTGCGTGTATAGTGTTCAACCTGATTTGAGAAGACATAAGTTTTTCACCATGTCTAAGACACGAAATCACATACTCCCTTTGAGTATTACCGATCAAATCAAAACATTCATGCCATATGCTATCAACTAGTAGACCATGGTCCTCCTTTAATTGTGCTAGGTTGAGAAGCATATCGTCTTGTACAGTCTTAAGAGTTTTATATCCTCTTTTTACACCTCTATCAACCTTCATGTAGTTATAGATTTTTCTTATTCTACCAGCCTCTATAGACTTACCTTTACGAAGGTTTTCCCAGTCTCGTATGGCATTTATCAAAGTCTCGGATACTGATGGCTTATTGCCTTTTAAGTAAACACGACCATTAACCTTTAAATGTTCTTCTACCGCATTTAACAGATAATTATTTCTAGCTAAAAATAACCAGTCTCCCTTACTTATGTCTACATGTTCAAAGCTGGTGTGGTGACTGACTGTTCCTTCCTCTTCCTTGGGTTCCCAGACCTTCTCTTTTCTGTTACCTATACGTTTCACGACACCGAGTGCGATATCATGTACTTTTCTAGGTACACGATAAGACTGCTTCAAATACGTGTTGTTACCCTTTAAATTGATAAAATGCTCGACGTCTGCACCAGCCCAACGATAGATAGCTTGATCGTCATCACCAGCTATGTACACATGCTCGACATTTTCAGCTAGTTTCTGTATACACCGCCACTGAAGAGCAGACAAGTCTTGTGCCTCATCAACTATCAATACCTCTAAACTAGGTGAACCTCTAGACTGTAAAAACATCTCTAACATGTCTGTGTAGTCTATTAAGAAGTTAGCTTCTTTGTAGTTTTTGTAGTTCTTGATAAACCAGTCAAAGTGAAGCCATGATATATTTGAGTTAGAACCGTTCCACTGCTCTCTGAACCCAACGCAACGGTTTCTTGCCATGTTTTCTAGAAATAACATGGTGTCACCCTTACTAGTCAAAGCCAGTAAATTTTCACCGTCCCAAGCTGAACTGATTCTTTCGCCGACGCTCTTACTAAACTCTCTCAGATTACCTCTATCCATAACATCACTTCTAGATAAAGACAGCCAGTGGTAGCAGAGAGAGTGTAGTGTTCTAAAATAAGTTAGCTCTTCGACATCGTAACCGAACTTCTCAACTGCTCTAGTAAGAGCCTCGTTCGCGGCTTTTTTAGTAAACGCTACATACCCCAGCTTTTCAGGCCTCACACCTGACTCTAAAAATTGCTCAACTTTGTCTAAAAGATACGTAGTCTTGCCCGTGCCAGGAGGGCCAAGTACCACGTTCCACGTCACAGAGTTTTCTCCTCAAAGTCTTTAGCTTCTAGCCCACCGTCATCTTCTCTATACTCAAACTCATCTATGTACCAGACATTAGTTCCTCGACCTTTGATGTTAAAGAACTTATGCTTGGCTTTGAGGTCTCTCAACTTAGAAGCGACTCGGTTAGTCTCCATGTCTGTGAATCTATGCTTAACTAAATACTCTTTAAGGTCTTTTATCCTAAAGTATGTTTTACCATCTTCTGTGTAAGGTTTACCCAGGAGTATCTCATCTCTTGTATTAGCTTGAGCCATATCAGTACAGAAAGATTCAAGCAACTCCATAAACTGGCCCTCTATGGTTACATCTTCACTGACTTCAATAACCTCCATACCACTATCCATTAAAGTCTGTATGAGGTTTTGCCAAGCTCTATCGTTCATGCGTGGAGGCATCATATTGAGTAATTCCATGCATGCACGTTGAAATTTTAGCTGATTCTGGAGCTGTTCTGTATTTAATTCAAGACGTTTATCGTTAATAGATAAGAACCAGAGTGGTGGTTTTGTGTCTAATTTAGATAAACTAGAGAAAGTGGGCATAGTATTCCCGCCACCAACACCGAACTTACACATCCTGCACTTAGATACATTACAGTATGATTTAATAGGCTCGTCACTACACTTGTAGTTATAGTCTTTCTTCTTTAAAGTGCTTATCAAAGTAAGCACCTCTTGAGCAGGTAGGGGAGGGTGAACGTACTTACGATTGTACTCCTCTATCTCAGTTTCCCAATTTTCAGGGTCTGACTTTTTAAGATAGACACCTACATTAAATAAACCGTTGTTTCGTGTACCTTCAGGGAATCCCTGCTCTAACAAAACCTGAAGACACGGCGGTCCTTCTAGCATGTCATTCACTATCGGGACTTCTAACTCAATTAATTCTTGATGGCTTATACAACGCTTTTCTACAAACTCTATGAACTTACTCAATGTAAGAGCTTTTCCTTTAATGTCAAAGCCATATCTCAGGGACTCATCTCCTTCGAAATATGGCATGTTAAGCCAACTACCTATGTCACCTCGCTCGACTAAAACTTCTCTTTGTTTAGGAAATATCTCTACTCCCCCGTAACCCAGTCCTGCTGCTATTTCTCTTAATTTATCCTGCATGTCAGCAGCCGGAACTTTTTCCCTAAGGAAACAAAAAACATGTGCGCCACCGCTTTTACTGCGACAAACCACCAGCGGTAGTTTAAATTCCTCTATTTTAGCTACTAGCTTTTCTAGGTCTAGTGAGTAGACATCTATGTCTATAGCTCCCCACTTGACTGAATTTTCTTCGTCTATCGGTATGACCCCTAGACCCTCTACCCCTGCTACATGGTCTTGCCAATGTTTTAAACTGGCCCCAGCAGTTTTAATTGTTTTTGCTTTTCCTTGTGTTTTCTGTCCTAGCGAAGCACTTTCTACTTTAAAACTTCCGTGAGCTCGACTCGAGCCATGGAATATTTCATGCAGTTTTTGTGCTATATCCAATTATCACGCTCCGATTTTGATTTGAGTGGAGGTTTCCCTCCACCCATAACACCACTCTACTAAAAAGGAGATTCTTCCTCAGCTTTTCCAAAACTAGCGTCAAAGTTTATGCTTTCTTTGAACTGTTTGGCGGCTTCGTAGAGAAACATCTCTTCGTCACCTAACTGACCCAGAAGCTCAATGTTCCAGCCGAACCAGTTACCGAGGTCATTAGACTCTGGTACTGTAGTCAGCTTGTACTTATGGCTATAAATCGGTGGTGTAAACACCCTACCGTCTCCCGCTTTTACCTTGAGCGTAGAAGCCACTGAGTTCCAGGCTCTCGACTTTTTGAGTTGTGTACCGGACATTGGTATCATAACTGTTTGAAAAGAGTCACCGTCAACAACTAAAGCGTAATGCGTAGCCGACGTCTGGATGTAATTACCGTTCTCTAACACATCCTGATTCTTATCGTTTTTAGTGGTCTGTTGAAGTATGGCTTGATCAGTGTGTTGTTTTACTAAACCACCACCGTCTTCTCTAGGTTGCCACTCTAAGTAGTACCTCTTATAAGTAACAGGTATCACTTCACAGCCCTCTTCGCCTTGGAAAAGTTCACGTGTTACCGTGTTAGTTATATCTCCCGCTGCAGAGTCTTTGATGTATTTACCATCACGACTGTTGACTTCAGGGCTAAGTGCCTGTAGTATTTTCAGTCTGGGTACAGTCACATCCTCTGCACCGATATTCTCTAGGCCACTACCAGCGTCCTCTTCGAACACGGACAATGCTGTTAAGGCTGTAGAGGATTTCTCTGCTACTTCGTTAGTTTTTTCTTCGTTAGTTTTTTCTTTGGTCATTTTGTCACCTTTATTTTTTGCCCTATATAGACATTAAAGGTTTCTAAAGGCAGGGCGACACCTTTTTCCACCTGCTCCTTGACAGTAGCTTTGAGAGTCATGGGTTCTACCCACTTCTTCTGTACGAGGTCGTGTCCTTCCTCTTCTAGCTTTGCCATGAGTTCCTGTGCAGCATCGTTTTCTTCTCTACCGAAACTAGCCGATACTGTATTCTTTATAATATCTCCTAACTCGTTTTCCTGTAGCCATTTGAAAGCTGCATCACGAGTCTCGTCTGTTATTCTAGCTGAGTAATAATTAGTAACAGAGAGGGTCGTACCATCTGTCAGTTTGATTTCACTGAGTCCTTGCTCTAGGAGAGCGTTAGGCAGTGTGTCCTCACTTAATTTTCTACGGTCATCTTTCCACAATTTAAGTTCTGCCTCTAGCCTCTCTATCTCTTCGTCCATTTGTGTCAGCTTTCTACTCAGCTGACTAATGTTAGTCAGGTCATCTACTTTTATGTCTAACTGACTCTCTTCTTCCATCTCATCTAAGATGCTCATATCTTTACCTCCAGCGGATAGTATTTGTATTGACGGTTATCCCACTTTAGGAATTTTACACGTCCTTGGTTATATTCGGCAGCTACAGCAGTGCATACGCCTATCGCTGCAGGATCCCCTATAGGTAACAAAAAGTCCTCGTCGTTAAAACCACGTAATGAATAACGTATGATATGAACCACATCATCAGGGTTCCAAGTGATATTAGGGGATCTATCGTCTAGTATGAAACTAAAGTCACCATAGTCTTGTGCAGATACGATGTTTTTCTTAGGGTCGGGTTTTTGTACAATATATACTGTTGGATCCATCTCTTGTCTCTTAGTTCTTACTAACCTTCTCGATTTTACCTACTTAATATATAGGCGTATATAAAAAGTTAGGCATCAATAGGACGGTGTGCCACTGCCAAGGCTTTCACATAATAGGCGTCACCGTCAACACCTTATCTACTACCCTATTTATTATAAGGTAATTTAATTTTCGTAATACCAACTATGCTTAAATTTTTAAAAACTCTCAATAAACTAATAGGCCATGGTCAAAAATATATGTAAAACAGTGCGTTGGGAAGTTATTGGTAATCGTATTAGGTGGGTATTAGCTATTAGTTCTTAATTATGCTAAAACATGTATTTATTTTGCTACTTTACTATTAGATACTATCTAGAGCCTTATTAAGAAACGAGAAACTTGAACGACTTTATATTTAAAACTCTACCTTATCAGCACCAGCTAGACGCACTAAAAGAATCACACGACAGGAAGGTGTTTGCACTTTTCATGGAGATGGGTTGCGGTAAGTCTAAGGTAGCTATTGATAATTTCGTACACCTACATAGAGAAGGAAACATAAACGGTGTGTTAGTGCTAGCTCCTAAGGGGGTCTATGATACTTGGTTTAGTAAAGAGATACCTAACCATATACCAGATCAAGTAGACTACCACGTAGTCAAATGGTCTAACTCAACTTCTCAGAAAAATTTAAAATGTCTTCAAACTTTATTTGAAGAGCCAGACCGACTCAACATATTAATCATGAACATAGAGGCTTTGAGCACGAAAAAAGGCACAAGGTTTGTCACTGACTTTTTATTTAAAAGAAAGTGTATGTTTATAATAGACGAGAGTACAACGATAAAAAACCATAAAGCTAAAAGAACTGTCAATGCTGTAAGGCTCGGTAAATATGCTCACTATAGAAGAATATTGACAGGTTCTCCTGTGACAAAAAGTCCACTAGACTTGTACAGTCAAGCATACTTTCTAGATCCAGCTTTACTCGGGTACAACAGCTACTTCGCTTTTAGAGCTAGATACGCTAATTTAGTTGACCGTTCTGCTAGCGGTAGGACGTTCAAGCAGGTACTAGGGTACAAAAACCTTACAGAATTAAACCAGAGTCTCCTTAAATTTAGCTGTAGAGTACTAAAAAAGGATTGTTTAGACTTACCTGATAAAGTTTATCTTAGAAGAACTATTCAAATGACAGATGAACAAAAGCGGGTATACAAAGAATTACAAAAGCAAGCGAGGGCTTCTCTAAGCAAAGGCACAGTAACAATTACTCATTTGATAACTCAAATCATAAGACTTCATCAGGTTTCTTGTGGGTTTGTTGGTCTTGATGGTGGTGGTGTGGATGAACTACCTAGCCATAGATTAACCGAGCTAATGGAGATACTAGAAGAGACTGACGGTAAGGTTATCATTTGGGCTAACTACAGGCACGACATACAAAAGATTCAAGATGAACTTACTCGTGTGTATGGAGAAGAATCAGTGGGAACTTATCACGGAGATGTTACACAAGACCGCAGAGCAGAAGTCATTAATCAGTTTCAAGACCCGGATAGTTCACTTCGGTTTTTCGTTGGTAATACACAGACAGGAGGATACGGCATCACATTGACTGAAGCTAATACAGTTATTTATTATTCAAATAACTACGATTTAGAAAAGAGGCTGCAGTCTGAGGATCGTGCACACAGGATAGGTCAAACAGATAAAGTCACCTATGTAGATATAGTTTGTGAACGCACAGTTGATGAGAAGATAGTTAAGTCTTTAAGACAAAAACAGAATATAGCGCAGACTGTACTAGGTGAAGAAAAATGGAAAGATTGGTTAACCTAACCCCCAGCGTCCACTGGATCAGTTTTCTTGCCTCCTCCAGCGACGCCGCCAGTAAAACCGCCACCGCCTATTGAACCGCCACCACCGCCCATTGAACCGACAGTGCCACCACCTGTGCCCGCACTGGTTATCATTGCATCAATAGCTCTGTCCATAAAAGTTTGAGTAGGTGCGTCATAATCATAAACCATACCAGACTCAACAGTTCCAGGTTGACTAGGCAAGTTTCTAAGAGAACTATCCCACCTTCCTGTTATGGCGTCATCCCCTACACCGAATGGAGTAATACTAGAAGCAAAAGGACTACTCCCCAATAAAACTCCGTCATATGTTGGTGAACTTAAAGAATCTACAAGAGCATCGACGCTTTGTTGTGTGTCCATTATTGTCGGGTCAACGATCTGTTGTGTGTCTAAAAGATCTCTTAAAAATGCGTTAGTTGCAACATCTGTGTCTGAAAATTGATTCACTTCGTCTGCAACTGATTGGGCAAGTGATTGTGGAGACAAAGAATCCATTATGTTATCTACTTGATTTAAATTTTCTGAGAAATCAATATTTCTAGCCCTTTCCATAGAAGCTCTAACATTCCAAGGCATGCGATCTTGTAGATCAGTTATCGCTTGTCTTATTGGATTATCAACAGTTTTATCATCAACTCTTTCCAATAATGCCCCCGTTATCCCTAACGGATTAACGGAATCGTCCACAAATTTTTCTATAGGAGCTGCTCCTCTGTTGAGAACATCACCTATTCTGCTAGTAATTGCTCCTACTCCTGGTATTTTGTTGACTAGGTCACCTAAATTGGAAAAACCTTTGCTAAAAACATTAGCAAATCTTTCACCGAATTCTGGTATGTACCCTAGACCTGTGTAAAGAGCTAAAGCATCTCCGGCTACGTTTGCTGCTGGCCCGATATTAGGATCATACTCAAAAGCACCTATTCCTTCGTTTGTTTGAAAACTAGAATAAGGGTTATAGTTTAGATTGTTCATAAACCCAGCGTTACTGATTGGCATTGTTCCCATGTCTTGGTACGCAAGATTCCCCATTTGACCTTCTGTCATTGGGACTATGCCTGCTTGACCGCTAGTTACGGCAACGGGATTAGCTTGGTCTGTAGCAACTCCACCAGTGAAACTGTTATCTTCTACAGAATCATCATCTTCGGTTGAATCATCACCTGCGCTTGGGTTACCAGTTAAATATGGAAGAAATGTATCCCGCTGCATCGCCATCATTGCTGCTCGATCGTCTGCGCCACCTGGATCAGTCATTGCTGGGTTTATAAGAGATTCTAAACCGCCTTGACTAGCAGGGCTACGATTGTACATTCTTATCAATGGGTTGATAGCTGGTACTTGTGGATTAGTCATATCTATACGCAATAAAGGCTTATTGTACGCGGATCCTCCTTGTTGAGGAGCTTCATACACCCTCATAGGCATGCCTGTTCTTGGATCAATTAGTTGATCAGTCGACATTTTATTCTCCGTATCCGTACTTTAATGGCACACCTAAGTTTCTAACCACGTGACCGCCTCGATTAAGTGTCGGCCTGAGTTGTTCATCTGGCCCAAACATAATAGATTCCATCGGGGTCATATCGGATTGTAGTGTGGGTTGATCTATTTCTTCTCTGTAAAATAATCGACCTAACTCTCTCACTGCTCCCCGCACTGCTGGGTTTTTCTGCCACCTGTCTTTCATTATGACATCGTATAGTTTGTCAGGGTCGGACAGTAGTTGAAGTTGTTTTCTGGCAGCGTTACCACCGTAAATAGTTTTAACCGCTGTAAGAACACGACCGGGAGTTGTAAACAAGCCCACATAAGCACGAGCTAAAGAATTTATACTATTGAGTAAGAAATGATCTTCTTCAGATAATTTTGCTGTGCCTAGATTATCGTAGGGTTTTAGTTTCTGAGTAATATCGTTTAACTGAGCTACGAATTTTTTACCGAACCAGACTTCCATAGCGTCACCATGGTTGTCTAAGTATTGTTCCATTCTAGAGGCGTTAAAAATATCTTGATTCAAAGAGCCTTTAGTTTGTGTTTTTTCCATAAAGTCTTTAAAAATATAAGACTTATAAGAATCAAGTAATTCTTGGTTACCGTGTGTTGTGACTGCGTCGAACAGTTCTCTCGTCGGTGTAACTTCTCCAGGCTTCCATGTGTCTCTGAATATTAATTCAGGTTTATTCAGGTTCGCAGCTATAGGAGCTAAGTTAGTTGAACTGTTTATTTGATCTCTTGTTTTTGCTAGACTTATTTCATTTTGTTTGAAAGTCTTAGCAAAAGCTTCCGCACTATCAAACTGAGCTAGTTCGTCTTCGGTGAAAAACTTTCGTAAGATCGCACCATTTCTAGCCATAAAGTTATCAAAGGCTGTTGCTGATTTAGGCTTTAATACACCGCCCTGCTCAGTTAGCACTTTTTCTTTGAACTCGTTTTTTAAACCAGCTTTTAGACCTATCAATCCATCCGCGTTTTGGGGGTCTAGTAATATCTTGTTTATGTACTCAGGAGAGTCTAATGTGCCGTCAGCTCTTTCAGTGATGTTAGAACGGAAAAAATTCACTAAACCTTCATAGGCTTGTTTATCACCTTGAGCATATTTATCTGCGCTAACATTTTGAATTTTCAACATGTTATTCAAGAGTCTATTGTTAAAGTCTTCGTTTAATTGTCTGTACGAAGCTTCCGCTGCCTCAAACGCAGCTAATGCACCTTCTCCTCCTTTTCGTTTGAGAGCGTCTCTACGAATACTCAACATACTGTCTCGTATGGTGATTAAGTCATCTACGTTTTTTCCTAGGTCACTTTGTTGTCTTATTATTGATCTAAGCTCACTCAAGTCGTTCACAAAAACACTGTGAGGCTTCATTTTACCATCGTTGATTGATTTTAAAATAGCCTGTAGTCTTTTAGCTTCTCTAGGATCTGCGAAGGCTTGTTGTTTAACGATGTTTTCCATACGTCTGACAGGTTTCAGTAATTTACTGTAGTCGTAAGGTTTTATATTTCCTTTGAATCCTGCTGCTGTGGCGGCTTCATCGTATGCATCATCTACTTGCTGAAGTGCTGTATCTTTCGCTTGTTGAAAAGTAGCTCTTATACTAGAACCAGCTGTAGCAGGGTCCATGGACCCTTCAACTAGTTCCCCGAATATTCTATCTGACTCAAGGTTTAAGTTTTCTAAATCCCTTTCTGCTTGAACCATTCTAGGGTTCGTATCTAAAGCCTCTTGAGCAACTTCTCTAAACTCCTGTCCTCTTACAGATCTTGCTGCTGCACCACCTTCCTCTCCGACTAACTCCCTAGTTATTCCTTGAGTTTCAAACGGCTCAACAGCACTCTCCATGGCTTCTCGTTCTTGAGCACCATACAAAGACCTAAGTTCTTCGCCCACATCTGTGGCTTTTTCTGCCTCAGCTCTGAGAGCTTGTTCTGCTCCTTCTACTTGACTAGATGTTATGGGTACGCCTTCATCGGCTGCAGCTATCATAACTTGGGGAGAAGTCATTTGAGAAGTATCACCAGATATTTTATTGTATGACTCAATGAACTCATTTTCATCAAGCGGGAAAGCTCTTCCTGGACTCGCTACACCAAAAGCCATCTTAGCCAGTTTAAATAACCCAACGCCACCAATACTGAAAAGAGCTGTCATCCCAGCTTCTTTCATAGCTTGTCCATTTATATCATAGTCTTCTGGTAGATAACCTTGACTGTCTAACCAGTTTAAATTCTGTAAACGCCAGACATAAGTCGCTAAAGTTTCAGCTGCCATGGCTGCTCCACCAGCAGCTACGGGATTACCGCCAGTGACGATTCCAGCCGTTAAACCACCAGCTATACCAGCCCCGACTTCAGCAACTAACGGCTCAGCAAACGCCAGCAGTTCTCCTCTATCTATTCCTGGAGGATTAACCACGGTGGGTTGGTTATTGTTCAATGGGTCGTTGAATATTAATTCATTCGTGTTGGGTTCTACTCTTACATTATAATCGTAAGTGGGAGAAATACCATGGTCCTGCGCATAATTTTTTTGAACCACTCTCTGCACATAGTTCGGGTCGCTGCCTACGTCAGAAGGTAAAAAAGAAATTTGACGGATTATGTCTCCCGTAGCACCGCCCGTAAAATCCACACCTGTGTATTCCGCTCTAATTTGAGGGTCAGCAGTCGGTAGGTATTTTTCTATGAAGTATGGGTCATCCGCTTTGATGCCAGCTTCTATGGCTTGTTGTTTCCTACGTCTATCCTCCATAAAAGTCCCGACTGAAGAAAATGGACTCGGGTTAAACCCTTGCTCAGTCTGGGGTTGGTAACCGAACTGAGTCAACTTTTGTAAATCTAGGTCTGCTAATGCTTGTTGTTGAGCTTGTGATGATGCAGCTTGGCCTAGTAACCCAGCTTCATAGTCATCTAAAAGAGCATCAATATCTATTATATCGTTTTGAGCCATTATGGTGCTGAGCTCGCTCGTTTAATGTAATCAACTATCGCTTTATACTCGGGTGAATTTAGGCCCAATGACTTTCTTAAATTAGCAGTGTAAGCAAGTCGTTTATCCTTGTCTAAGGTCATATAGTGTTCATAAACTTGATGAAGTGTTCTCTGGCCATCACCGGAAAGCGCGTCGCCTCCTGGCAACGGTTTGCTAGCAGTTCCTGTTGGAGCAGAAATAGTTTTATCGACCCCACCGTCCGTGGACACTTGTCTCCTGCTTCGTAGGCGTTCTCTTCTTTGGCCTATGGTTTCTGACCCCTCGGTCGGTGCGTAATCATTATCTTTGGTTACGATATCCCTAAATTGATATTCCAGTATTGGTACTGTTCCTTCTCCATCTGGGTTTTTCATTTTAGCAGAGCTTAACCGTAAATTAGAATCCACATACTTATCAACATAGTCTATCGCATTAAACTCAAGGTTATTTAGAAGGGTTCTAAACTCTCTTTCTGATGTGGCGTAGGCACCTGCTCTTGTCATAAATCGTTTAATATCTTCATTAGATATGTCACGACCTTTTTGTCCCTCTAGCATCGCACTCGTAAGAGCTAATTGAAACACTAAAGTTTCTGCTTCTTTTTTCTTCAAACCTGAGTTAACTAAAAACTTACCGAAGCCGCTTTCTTCTACATAGTCTCCGAGACCAAGACCGTCTTTAAGTTTATCATAGCTAACAGTCTGACCGTCCTGTATGAATCGCCAGCCTTTGTCTTTTCCTGAGAAAATTTTACTGAGCTGATCAACTTCGTTTATAACCCTACGGCCACCAGCTGTCAAAGTTCCAGCCACACCGAAAAACAGAGGTGTACCTTGTTGAGCACCTGTGTCTAAGACAGATTTTATTTCATCTATTGTGGAGAGTATTCGGTTTCTATTAAAGTTTGCGGCTTTATAGTTTGTTTCAAATTCTCTGACAACTCTTGAAACATCTTTTTGACTTAATAACCCTGTGATAAAATTAGCGTTGCCAATAACAGGTAAACCTTTTTCGTCAAAAGCAATCAACATTTGATCGTCTATGGGGATATATCTGGCAGTACCTGCTTTAGCTTGGTCTCTGAGCACACTAGAGTCAACATAAACATTTTTATTGAGAACGGTATCGAATGCTGTTTTTAATGAAGAATTCTTAGCAAGGTTGATCTTTTTACCTTCCTGTTGAAGAGCTTTAGCCTCTACTGGCCTAAGCATTTGATTAACACCGTCCACGTTGTAAAGTTTATACTCGCCCATCGTGTTTCCGACTTGAATATCGTCATAAAGACCTGAGTCAATCAAAGTTTTAGCTGCTTGGTCTGTTAGTGCTTTAACCACTTTATTACCAGCACCATCAGTAATTGTGAAGTTTTTTAAGACTTGACCTGTTTCGGTCCATTTACCAGTGATTGGCAAACCATTCACAAAACCTTGTTGTAACTGTGCATCGGTAAGAGGAACAGGGAGTTGATACCCTTGTACTTTATACAAGTCTACATTAGGCTGCTTGGTTGCTAATGCTCTAGCCATGGCTCTTTGGTCTTTTAGATCCGCTATATACATGTTAGTAGCAAAATCCATGATACCTTTTTTCTCTGCTAAATCTAGACCTAATATTTTTTCTTTGTATTTTCTCTCTTCTTTATTTCTGGCCATGCCGTAGTTCAAAAACGCTTTAGATAAAGCACTACCCCAGCTCTCACCTTTTTCACCGGACTGAATCAAAGCTGCACCCGCAAGCATGAATGGCAATGATTTATCTGGTTGAGGTATCAACTCTTTAAGATCGTCTACGTCATAGAATATTTCAGCTGCTTGTTTATATATTTCCAGCTGCTTCTTTAAGTCTTCAGGGTTGCCTGGATCGAATAAACTGTTCATACGTGTCATCGTATTCATAGTCTTTACAGCGTCTTCGTCATCCACACCGTTAGCAGAAGCTCCTACCATAGAAGCTAAAGCAGCTCTTTTAGACAAATCGTTCTCTATGTCTAAACCGTCTGTATCTTGATCCTCTAAATCTACACCATTATTTTCCATGGCTCGATGTATCGCTGCTTCTTCTAGATATCTACGAGGGTTGACTGGGTCTTCTAAAGTTATTGTGTTAGAAACAAGATCAGTCATGGTGTTACCCTGATCTACAAAACTATCTAGTTCAGGAGACTCCTGTACCAACGATTCAATGCCTATCGGTGGAGGAGTTTGTTCTGGTAAATACGGTTGTCTTTGTGGATTAGCCATGGCTGAGGCATTATCCGGAAAACCGAACTCAGTAGTTGGTGCTGGTTGTGGTGCTCTTGGTCCGAGAATTTGAACAATTGTATCGGGTGCAACACCAGTCATTTGAGAAATCTCGTCTAAGGGTACACCCTCTCTACTCAATCGAATAATTGTTTGTTCGATAGATTGTTCTCTTTCTCTAGTTGGTGTTAAATCTAAAGAAGTACCAAAAGGATTAGGACGATTGATAAAATCGTCACTCATTCCGAGTCCCCTTAGTAATTCTTCTCTAGTCGCCATTATGAAAATCTATTAAATGCACCATATGCGGTTAAAGCTGTGCCTAGACCTTGCATTAATGGGTTAGTGTCATTACCTGTAGAACCTTGTGCTACTGTTTGTCCTCCTAAAGCAGGAGCAAAACCTGCGCCCAGGCCACCAATCTGGGCGAATGTCTGTAGCGGCTGGTTGTATTGACCGACAAAATTCTGGTAAGCTAGGTCTAGACCTCTTTGATCCATTCCTCTTTGCATACCGCCCATACCCATCATTCTATTAATGTCTTGGCCTTGTAGTGCACTTACACCTTGACCGAACCCAGCCATCTGTTGACCAGCACCACCGTACAGCTGCCCTAAACCAGATCCAGCCCTAAATAAATCAGTACCAGCACCACCGTATATGTTGGCTAAATTACCGCCCAAACTGCCTATACCGCCAGCTGTACTACCGTAAACTCCAGCTAAATTTTGGCCCATTCCAGCTAACTGAGTACCCATTCCAGCCCTTTGACCTGCCATCCGACCTAAAGCCCCAGCCTGAGCTAACTGACCTCTTTGTCCTGCTAAACCCAGACCACCTAACGCTTGACCAGCTGCTAATTGTTGTTGACCAGAGGCTAAACCAAGACCACCTAACGCTTGACCACGTTGCATTTTTTGAGCTTCGGTCGATAGTCCTAGTCGGCCTAATTGGGAGCCTATGCTGGCTTGTTGTGCGCCTAGTCCTGCTAATAAATTCGCTTGACCTGCTTGGCGAGCTTGTTGATTTTCAAAAGCGGTTTGAGCTCTTCTTGCTGCGTCTTGATAACCGCCCGAACGTATCGCCCCTATTTGAGAAGCGGCACCTCTGGCTGCTGCATCAGCTAATTCCCCTGCTTGAAGCCGACTGCGAGAACCTCCAAAAGATCCTGCACCAACCTCACTAGCTCTACGAGCTATATCGCCTTGAGCCAACCCTTTCCGAACATCCTCCATGGTTTGTTGAACGACTTGTTCTTCAAATGGATTGTAGAAACTTTCTATACCTGCAGGGTCAAAACGGCCAGTAGCCCCATATCCAGTCATGGCCGATTCACCGAGACGACCACTTGCACCCTGTAGCATGCTTCTAGCTTCACGAGGGTCAAACTGAGCCGACCGAATATCTCCATACGCTTCTGAAAGATTTGCTGGAGAACCTCTAATCATTCCTTGAGCTTCACTTAAATCTGCGCCAGCTCCTGTTGCTAGATTAAATGCTTGATTTAACTGACCACCTGCTTGACCAATTTGTCCCACACCAGCATCATAAGCTGAGCGAGCTATCCCAGGAGTTTGTCTCAACAAAGCCTGAGCCTCGTCTGTGCTCATTTGTCCGGCAGACACAGCTCGGTTAATGTAGTCTCGAGTTTGGTTATAGGCTCCGGTGGCTTTATCCAATCCTTGTTCGGTTAGTTGTTCACCCCTTTGATAATACGGTAAATAACTCCCCATACCTTCCGCTGTCATGCGGAAACCTTCTTGTTCTGCTGGTGTGAACCCAGCTATACGTTGTCCGGAATATGTGTACGGATTAGCTCCTTCTACACCAAAAGTGCTTAATCTATTAACAAGCTCTTGATTCAATAGGGGCATTATTCCAGGAACGCCCTCTTGACCTCCAGCAAAAAATTGTGCTAAGTAATTAGGAGGGAGCTGCTCTACTCTTTGGTATGTATTTTCTGTTGACATTATGCTCTCCCTAGGCCCATCATTGCAGCTTTATCTTCATTCATAGCCATCATGTTATACAAGGTCCGAATACCCTCTGAATGATTCCCATTACCCACTCCTTTGACAGCTTGTTTAGTCATGACAAACTCTCCGTCAGCTAACATAGCGGGTATTGTATCTTCGTCACCAGAACCACCAGAATCAGAAACACCACCCCCAGTCTTTCTTAAATCTAGTTCTGGTATTTCACTTCCATCTTGTATCCTTCCTCCGTTTTTGACATTAACTCTTTGAAATTGTGGGAAAAGTAATTCGCTATACTCTTTATTTCTCATAGCCTCTTCTATTTGTTGGGCGGTTGAGGCTGTAGTTCCGAGACTTGGACTGGTTGTCGCTACATACGGATTCATTGCAGATACAGAACTGCCAGCAGATTGATATTGCTGTGGTATGGTGGCTGGTCTAAGTGGTGCTTGCAGATATCCACCTAATTGACCAGATGGATCAGGCATTCTTGATTCGTCTTCTCCAGGTTCAAAACCACCGAGGGCGGCTAGTCCTAAACCAGCAGCCCCCATTTTTTGAAATGTGCTTAATTTATCAAACGTGTCACCTATCTTTGGAATAGTTGTTCCAGGAGCTGTTTGTCCAGGAGCTATCATATCACCAAGATTAGCACCGACATTTTGGAAAAGTGCGCCAATACCTTTAGCTTGTGTTGGGTTAGCACCAAAAGTGTACATTGAGTTTTGACTGAAAGGATTCAAAGAAGCTATTCCTTTTGAAAATCCTTGGCCGCCAGTTAACCCCATTCCTTGGGCTATATTCCCACCGATATACCCCTGTGCAGCACCTTTTACCGCGCCACCGACGTCTCCTTCTTTAACCGCACCGCCAATACCTCCACCAATAGCAGCTCCAGCAGGACCACCTATAGCAAAACCTACAACTTGACCAATGACAGGGGCAGCTTTTTTAAGAAATTTACCAATCTTTTTAAAAAACCCGAACTCTGGGACTCCGGTCAATGGGTTGATAGAGTTTTCAAAATGGCCTACTTGATACTGATATGGGTTTAATTCATGTCTCTCGAATGCATCAAACAGCTGTCTTTTTAATACAGGGTCATCAGCGATAGGGCGAGGAAGTACCATTTCTCCAGGAGTTAGGTGTCCTATGGTGGTATCGCCATAGCGACCGTGAATCGCTAAAGCATGACGTGCATCAGCTAAATCTTCTAAACTTTGTATACCTTGAGTCTGCATAGCTATGTTCAACTCCTGTAGCCATTAAGTTTAACTAATCCAAACAACATTGTATATTCTTTACAAATCATAGAGTAATCGTGGTTGCACCGTTAAGTTTAAGTGTCACTTTTCCTACAGCCCCCGTAGCATACAGACCTCGATCGTTTTGAGGAGTACTGATAGCTAACCAGTAACTACCTGTCCAAACCTCTAAAGACTCATTGTTGGTGTTCCAGACTATACTTCCTTCGTTAAACCCTAGTTTTCCTTTTTCTGTGTCGTCGATCTGTCGTATGTTATCTGGATCAAACTCACCTAGGTTAAGTTCTAATACTCGAACTAAACGATTATACGTGTCACTACTAACAGACTGCTCTTGTTCTAGTGGAAGTCTTGTTACGAGCAGTTTACTCATCTTCTGCCGTCTGGTCTAATATCCAAACGAGTAGCTCCGAGTCGCCAACCTGTTTCTGTATTAGCTGGTACGTTATCATCGTCTGATTCTAACCTAACCACTGCCTGTCTAGCTCTTGCCCTGACGTGGTTTTGTTTAGTAGAGCTAGAAATGACAGACGTGCTGTTAGTGCTCAAATCTTCTCCGGGAAAATTACGGGTTTTCAAAACCATATTGACCTGACCACCGCTACTGTTGCTTAAAAACCTAACATCAGGGATGATTTTATTTATGAAAGCGAATTGTTCTCCATCACCTATATCAAAATCTGAAGATTCAATGTAAACATTTGTCATTGGGCTACCGTCTGCATCAAACCCTGTTTCTTGTTCATAAAGATAACCATCCAAGGTGGCTCGTGGGTAGGGTTCTACTCCAGCATCTAGCCAAGCGTGTCGTTCTAAAAGACCATAAGACCAAACTTGCTCACTGTAATTATAGACAACGTATTTATCTATTTCGGTAGAACTAGCCGAACAATAAAACCAACCGACTTCATCAAACTGTGTGTTGCTAAAAGCATGGACTTTAAACGCTTGAGATGAATTAAAATCGTCAAAAACATAGGTCAAAACAGAACAAGGTATTTTCTTGATCGATCCTGTGTAAACATAAAAATTATCGTAACCCATCCAAAAAACACCAGTCGGGGCGGTGACTGCACCTTTAGGTGACATTAATCCTGTGTTTTCATTTATCAGGTTGATTCCGAATGTATAAGGTGGGCCAATAAACTGCATACTGTATAGAGCTGTGTCAGTCCATATTAAGATTTCTTGTCTTGCTTTTACGGCTCCGATGATTTGACTACCGGAGGAAAGTCTCAGTTCTCCTGCTGTGTTAGTGCTGCGTGCCTCAAAATCTAATGCGTTTTCTTGATCACTAAATGCAACTAACATTGGGTCACTTTCACCGCTGCGAGAAGAGTTTTCCATAGGATCAGCACCTAAAACTATTAAGTGTCTGTCTTTTTCTGAAGTTAACACCTGTAAACCTATGGTGGGTACATCAACAGCTCCTGCTATTCCTGCAAGTTTTATAGCTCGTACTGAAGTTCCACTGTTCTCAACCCATTTGTAAATACTCCCCCCACGAGGACAAATCATCAAATCTTCACCGAAATGATCTTGAGACCATAAACGTAGTTGGTTACTAGAAGACAGTGCACTGGAGCTGCCCCACGTGCCAGCTCCCCACGTACCAGTTCCCCAACCAGTACCTGCGACAAATACGTCAAGTCCGACTGTGATCTGATACGTGCCTACCGTGCTACCGCCTCCGTTGCCGCTATCGCTCGCGTTAGCGGTTACAGTGGCTCCAGAAGTATCTTTAGCTTCTATAGTGTATGTACTCGTGCTGGGAACTGTGGATATTTGATACTCTTGATTCAAGACCGCTGCTGTTACATTACCTCCCAGACTGGCTGCTCCACTAAAGGTAACAAAATCATTGGCTGCTGCTCCGTGGCTTGTGTCTGTTACAGTGATTGTTGCGTCACCGTTTGTAGCAGAAAATGTTACGTCCCCAGCACTAGTTGTACTTCGTATCGGAGTGATGTCATCAAAATCATCACCCGCTTTTATGTAAAATTTCCAGGTTGTTCCCACACCAAGATATTTTGTGCCACCTAAAGAGACCCAACCATGCAGTGATCGTGCTTTTCCTAAAAAAGTATTTAATGTGTCTTTAGCCCACCCACCTATTTTTTGAGGTCGACCATTTTTAAAACGAATAAGGTTAGCGTCAAACCACCCACCTTCGTTATCATAATCGGTTCCCTCTCTGTTTATTCCAGGCCTGAATACAAACTTATTTAAAGGCATTACTAATATCCCAACATTTTGTCTCTTAATCTTTCAGCTCTTTCTCCAACTTGCTCAGACCAACGACTATCCATCATTTCTTCAGCTGCCGTTTCCCAGTCCTCAAGCTCTAAAGCTGCTAAAAAGTTTTTAAAACCACGGAGTCTAGGGTAACCTAAATTAAAACACATATTAGCCAGAACTCTCTGTCTGGTTTCTGGTAGAGTTCTCCACCAAGGGAGATTTTTATCTAGTTCCTCACAAACTGTGTCAATATCTTCGTTAAAACATTGTGTCACTCGTTCTTCAGAAACTGGTGTGCCGAGAGGTTGTCCGTGCTCTTCATCTGATTTTTTGACTAAGTGACCTATACCAAAAGTGGCGTAACCTAAATGATCTTCATATACTTCGTATACACAACCCTCATCTAGTTTAAGTTCTTCTTCTAATTTAGCTCTATCCATCTTCAGCCTCTTGTTGAGTATCTTGTTCTCTATAATATTTTAAAATACTCAAGACCTGACGCAAATACCTTTTTACTTCAGCCATGTTAGTAGAAAGGTTCTCGTACCCTTTAGTCGTTAAGGCATACCATGCATTGGTGGGGGCTTTACCTTCGTTCAAGTCATCGAGATATTCTTGCATAAGTTCTGGATTTAACACCGTCCATTCTACAGGAACAGGTTCTATTTGATTGGGCAGTGGGGGGTGATAAGTAGGTGCTTTCTTTACCACTGTCACTACTTCTACAGGTTTTACTTCAGGAATGTCTCGACCTGAACCGAGTATAGAGCAACCGCTAATCAGCAGCAGGAACAGAAATATTAATGTTTTCATCAAATTGTGTTTCATCGGTAATGGTTTTAAGATCACTTAGCACTGACTTGGTGCCACGGTTGATAATATTCTCGATAAGTTTCGGCTTCCTGATGGACAACACATCCATGGAGTGCCGTGAGAACTTTTTTCTGATATCGGTTACCTCGTTTTGAGCCATCATGTTTTCTTTCTGTAGACGTTCTACTTGAGCAAGCATAAGGTCATGGTTTTGAATAGTTTGTTTTAGGTTGTCGTTTTGTTCTTCTATGGTGCGCTCTAGGGTTTTTTGGTTCTGGATTGATTGTTCTAACCTTATATGAAACGCATCAATCTCAGCCTGAGACTTGTCATAATACATTTTGAAAGACCCTGCTAGAAAAACAAGGGCGATACCTAAACCAATACTTAATTTAAATCCCATCATTTAAAAATCAATATGACCCCTCCAATCAAGATAAATGCACAAAGTAACCCTATTGCTGTTACTCCCATAATCAACCATATCTGTTGAATCATTTTCTTTCGGGCGGCGGCTCTGGCCTTAATAGCCTCCATCTGTCGTTTGTGGTTGGCTTTCTGCCTCGCTTTAGCTTCGTCCCATCTTTGCAACAAAGCTGGATCATGGATAACTAACATATCATGCAGTGATTTTTCCCATTGATCACGACGGTGTTTAATGCTTTCTAGTTTCAATAACTCTTGTGAACTAAGATTGTTGATTATTGAGTCTTTCTTTTCACGCTCAAAAGAATCTAGCGCATCACTAAATCCTTGCATCAATTCAACTGCTTTCGCAGCCCCGTCGCCAACCTCATTTAATTTATTGATGGCGGTGGATATAGTAGACAGGATTGCACCCGCCGCTGCTACACTTTCAATTATCATTGTAAACCTCTACGGTTTACGCGACATATAGGCTGTCGCTCCGAAATACAGACCTATGATGCTGGCTTGACTAAGGAACAACATATCGCTCAGTGAAGACAAGGTTGATAAACGTTCTTCTGGTACAAAAGGTAATAGCGGCAATAGTGAGTATAACACCATAGAAGACATAGCTACCCAAGCAATACGCCTTTGTGAATCTTGCTTTTCTTCTCTTAAATCTAATTCTAACATT
>CEQV01001225.1_pt1 | contig 34048 bp, 29 predicted proteins | sample 530971 | NCBI WGS metagenome assembly CEQV01 (sample SAMEA2621173, study PRJEB7988) | marine metagenome | biome: marine biome (ENVO:00000447); feature: deep chlorophyll maximum layer (ENVO:xxxxxxxx); material: "saline water (ENVO:00002010), including plankton (ENVO:xxxxxxxx)" | depth 100 m
GCGTCTATAGCTTCGCCCGGTTCTTCAGAAACGGTTCTCATGCTTCCTTTTGAGGGTTCTAATAACGACACCTCCACTACAGATGGAAGTTCTACAGAGCATTCCATAACTTTTAACGGTGATGCCAAAATTGTTACCGCTCAGAAAAAATATGGGTCAAGTAGTTTATATCTAGATGGAAGCGATCATTTAACTCTTGCTGATCATGCTGACTGGACTTTTGGCACAGGCGACTTCACTTGGGAATTTTGGGTAAGATTTTCCACTGTTACCAGTAGTGGGTACTATATTCTTGCGGCTAATGCAGATAGTGCAGGATTTTTTCTTTTTAGATGGGACGGCGGCGGAGGCGGGTCTGGCAATTGGTCTTATGGCTATACTGCGGGAGGAAATAATTGGGGTGATACTCTTTCTGCTGATACTTGGTATCACGTAGCTGTTGTCCGGTCAAGTGGCGATATAAAAGTTTACAGAGACGGTGTCGAAAAAGGATCTGCTTGGACTCATACTACAAGCTTGGACGCTAATGGAGGTATACATATCGGTAAATCTCATAGCACGGAATACATGACGGGATACTTAGATGATTTTAGACTTACGAAGGGTGTCGCTCGGTATACTTCAAACTTCACTCCTCCGACATCATCTCATTATACCGCTGCTGTAGCAGGAAGCTCCACGAAACATATCGTAGTTGACTCAGATGGAACCGGAACAGAAGAAGGGCAGTTAAAGGAGGAAAATAATAGGATTGCAAAAGCGTGGGTGAATTTTGTAGGAACAAACGGGTCGATAAATTCAAGTTATAATGTTTCGTCTATCACAGACAATACAACCGGTAGCTTTACGGTGAATTTTTCTACAGCTATGAGTGGAGCTACAGATTATTGCTGCGTTGCGATGGGAGAGTATAATAGCTCAAACGGAAGCGGTATGCATGTTTACGGAGCTAATAGCCAAGGATCAAGCTTACCCACAGCTTCAGCTTTTAGGATAGACGTGTTAAACTACAATGACACAAATGATGGAGACTGCGGTCCTGTTCATCTACTATTTTTCGGGAGTTAAAAAATGGACTTTTAACCAAAAATAATTAAAATAAGTGTAATAAAAAGAAATGGACATCACAGGAAGAATTATTTATCCAACGGCTCCCGCAGAAGGGGAGAGTTACAGCGGTGTCGCAGTAGTTGTCCCTGCTCCTGAAGCCGTTGAACAAGGCGAAACCCATGAAGAGTTTATGGCCAGAATCGCCGCTAAAGACGTACCGGCAGGAGTTCCTTTTCAAATTATTTCTACTGGCGACCTCCCCGCCGATAGGTATTTCAGAAACGCTTGGGAGTATTCGGAGTCATAAGTTATGCCAATAGGAGTAAATATACCAAAAGCCAAAGAGCTTCAAAAGGAACGTTTTCGTCAAGTTCGTAAACCTCTTTTAGAGGCTCTAGATATTGATTATCAACGTGCTGATGAAGCAGGAGATGCATCCAAGAAGACAGAGGTTGCCACCAAAAAACAAGCTTTGAGAGACGTGACAAATAGCACGGCCCTTAACGACGCTACTTCGGAGGTTGAGGTTCGTGCCGTGTGGGATACTTCGGTTTTAGGGGAAAGACCGGCCGAACATACTTAATTTTCCAAAAAAACTCCATATAGTGTAATTTATACTATATGAAAATTGTCGATATTGCAGACGAACTTTATAGGGAACTCGGAGAACCCTCAAGTATTTCTATTCCCGCCATTTCTTTTTGGATTAGAAGCAATGTAGGCGAATTAAATAATAGGATCAATACTACTTTTAAGATCAGCGAATACGGAGAAGACGCTTATGAATTTTCTGGAAGTTTTGTTTCGCCAGAGTATGAACCACAAGCATTTAATGAAGGGAGCGGGGCATTAGGGTTATCTGTAAGTGGCAATGATGGATTAGCTAATACTCCAGCTATAGTTTCTATACAGCCTGAAGAAGCTTCCATTTTGAAAAAGATGTATATCGTTCATTACTACGATCAACAAATTAGAAGCACTGTAGGTGCTGCCTCTACAGATCCCATAGTAGAGGTTGCGTCTGATGGCTCAAGAGTTCGTAAAATTAATAAAAATGAACTTAGTAAAACTTATTTAGCCTTAAAAAAGGAAGAGTATCAAGAGCTTGCAGATTTAATTAACGCCTATAAATCTCGAAAAGCCTCCCCTATTCAAGTAGCAGGAGATGATACAGTTCGAGGAGAATATGCAATGAACAATGAAGTCTATCCTTACAATAGGATAAATACTAATGGATTATTCTAATGGCTTCTTTAATACCAGCAGCAGCAAAAACTGCTTTTCAGACGGCTCTAGGAGATCACTTTGATACTTTTAAAGCTACTATAACAGTTAATAAGGAGCCGCAAAGAAGCGTTTCTTTAACGGCTGATCAAAATATTTACGCAGGTTATAGCGCGCCTAAGACTCAAGTAACCTATACTCCAGTAAGCGAATCCTTTAGCGCTATCGTTAACTATAAAGAAAACCAACCTTTAGAATATCAAGACGAATTGAAAGTTATGATAGAAAAAGGGGACGTTAGAATTAAAGTAGAAGTTGACTGTAAAAACTATATCGATAAAGGGAAAACTGAGTCAATTGAAATTAATGGAAGTTTATTTAACGTAGTTAGCTCTGATGGAGCTAGATTTTTTATAGGAAAAACTTATTATGTTTATTATTTGGAGGCAACTACCTAATGCCAAGATCAAAAAAACTTAATATAAACGACTTGCTTAAAAATTATAATTTTAAAGGGTCGAAAGAATTACAGAAAATTGCCTATAATGCGGCAAAAAGAAAAGTTGATAAAATTAAAAAAGAAGCCCTTGATGAACTAAATGCTCATCCCGTCACCAAAGAAATAGAAGCTGGCCCTAACGCAATGGGGAGTCCTTTATTAGGTGGAAGAGGAAGTCTTTTTGGTTTTTTAGGGTTTAATCAAGGGAGTCAGCCTATAGAGATAGTAAGGGGAATTTTTGACAAAATGTTTAAAGTTAGTAGAAATCAGGGCCATTTGAGAAAAGTTTCAAAAAATAAATTTTTACTAGAATACGATATAGGTCTTGTTCCTTCTATAACAGATGTTTACGCGCAGACTCCATTAACTTGGTCTACAAAAAGTTGGGTAAAAGGAATAGAAAGAGGTATAACTAATTATACTAACACCGTGTTTAAAGATTCGGAGAATAGTCGGTCTGGAGTAGCGTTACAAAGTAAGCAGCAAATAAATTTTATTAGATTTAGTCCGACTCCTTATATTCACGAAATTCTTAAAAACGCAAAGAAAAAATTTAAATGAAGGCTCAATTTGACAACCAAGTAATGTCTAGTTTTTTATTGTGGTTTGACAATAAGCTTTTAACAAAAGGCGAAGCTTACCAGAACACAACAGGACAGTTTTATAGCGTATCTGATGATTACTATGGTTATAACACTTATGCCAGCTCCTATTCGCAAATTGTGTCGGATGCTTCTATAACAGGAGCTACTATTCCTACCGGGCTTTATGCGGGAAATACTTTGGTCAATGTGGGGGAAGGGGGTAATACCGGGTTATACGCTATCGATTACGGAAATGGCCGTTCTTATTGGTCAGGGACTCAATCCCAAAACATTACAGGAAGTTTCGCTATAAAAGACTTTAATGTTTACTTAACGAGTAGAACCGAAGATGAGATTTTATTCCAAACTCAATATACTAATAGAAATAAAATAGGTTCAGTTGTTCCGACGGGATTAGAGCCGGATACAAAAACTTATCCTGTTGTTTACCTTAAGCCGGATGGCAGCTCTAACGAGCCGCTTGCTTTTGGGGGGATGGATGATACAATTATTAATGTGAGGGCTATAGTAATTGCCGACAGTCAGTTTGATATCGATGCAATTGGTTCCCTTTTTAGAGACCAAAGACAAACAAATTTTTATTTATTAGAAGCTTCAGAGATGCCCTTTAACCAATTTGGTTATTATCGTAATAGCCAGTACAATTATACTGGAATAATGGATGGAAAAACCAATGCGGATCAAGTTTTCCTAAATGATATTAATATTTCTCGTTTTGATCGAGTTTTAGAAAATGAAGTGAGAAAATTTAATCCTAATGTTTACTCTACGTTAATAGATTTTGAGCTTAGTAAATTCAGATTCCCGCGACAATAGTAAAATAATTTCACTTTTGGCCATATTAACTGTAAATTAAGATAACAATTAAGGATTTAAAATGGCTACCAGAAATCGAGTAATTTACCAAAGTGAAGCAGTTTATGCATCTCAAGATGTAGTATTTAGCGGTACGCAAACTGGCTACAGGGACAATATAGATTTAGATAGGGTGCAAAGCTGCAACTATTCTTTTAATATTAGTCGCACAGACGTTAATCAATTTGGGCAGCTTGGCGCTATTGATAGAATTATTACCGAATCACCTTCCGTTTCTTTTGATAGCAGTTATCTTTTAGCCAATTTTGGTAATGAATATAAACTTGGTTTTCATGTAACTCAAAGCGGTGTCGTCGGACCTTTTAAGTCATGTATCAGTGACATTATAGATTCAACTACTAATGCTTATCAAAAGAACTTTTACATCCTTAATGCTAAAGAAGGTAAAGACGCTGATGAAACATCTCTAAACCCGACTACGGCTACAAGCGGAAATTTTGAAAGTTTAATTGGAATCGGAAATGCAGGACTTACCTCTTATTCTGTAGAAGCTGCCGTAGGAGGATTTCCTTCAGTGTCCTTCTCTGCCGAAGGACTTAATATGAATTTCCAAAATTTTGGAGATGGAGGAGTTGGTGCTTATTCAAAGCCTGACACCGCCCCCGGTCCGGGTAAAAACTTAAAAAGACCATGGTACATCACAGGAAGGAACCCAGCTATCAATCCAATAGATGGAAAAAGATACGAAACCCCTGTAGCGCTGCCTTGTCCGACTGGAAGTGTTTCAGACACTGCCGCTGGATCAGTTAGTGTATTGCGTCCCGGCGACCTCAAGCTATTCCTTTCAAAACAGGCAGACAAGAGCGTGGGCACTGCTGCAACAAGTACAAGTATGGGTAAACCGGACTACGCTGGAGCAAGTATAGAAAATGCTCATATTCAAAGTTTTAATATTGGTTTTGATTTAAGTCGTAGTTCTATTGAACAGCTCGGAACGAAGTTCGCTTATGCTCGAGTAATAGACTTTCCGGTTACTGTAAGTTTAGGAGTTGATGCTGTGGTTTCAGATTTGACCACAGGCTCATTGGCTGAAATGATTGATTGTGATGATCTATTTGATGCGCGTATACAACTTGGAGCCCCAGAATGCGCGGGAATGTCAGATGCGCATCAACAAAGATACGCTGCAGCTAACTATATACTTAAAGGAATTAAATTAGATAGCCAATCCTACAGTGTAGGGATGGGAGACAATAAGACAGTGTCTCTTAGCTTTACCTCGCAGATTGGTGGTCCAGAGCAGTCAGGAATGGGCCTCTTTATGAGCGGTTATTATCTAGCTAACAGTCCTGCCTAATAGCTAATATTTAGTTAATATTTAATTAAGCCCCCTCTTCGGAGGGGCTTTTTTTTGTATTTTTTGTGTAATTATACATAAGATATAAGGTACAAGGTATGTCTAAGGAAGAAGGTAAGGATAGGGATATTATCAATAATTTTTTTGCGTTCCAAACGCGAAGAAAGATAACAAATCTTTATAAACAATTTTTCTTTATTTTAGAAGACCTCCAAGTAGATGGAATAAAAATTCCAGAAGAAACCCACCAAAGAATCCGAAAAAGAATATTAGATCTAGGAAACGATTGTATTCGTGAACTAGAGGAATATTTTGAGAAATTTGTCGAATATAACAATAATAAACCAAAATGAAGCGTATATACGAATTCACCGTAAGTCGAGAAGAAACCGTTAAGGAAGAAACCGTAGAAAAGAAAAAAGACGGGACAGAAGTTACAATTTCCAAAGATGTAAAAAAGGATGTACCTCACAAGTTCTTTCTAAGGCGCCCTACACGAGCTATGACTGACGAAGCAGAGCTTTATTACGGAGTAAAGCTAGCTGAAGGAATCAAAGCCGGTCTATTAACCCGCGCTTTATTAGAGAAACGTTTCGAAAATGATGGAGGAACACGAAGCGATGATGAAAACGAACAGTATCAAAAAATAATAGAGAAACTTCAAAATTTCCATAAAGAACAGTCAAAAATTCTTGAAGTAACCGAAAAGAAAAGAACTTCCGCTCAGAAAAAGAGGTTAAAAGAACTAGAGACAGAAATTAAACCAGCGAGAAAAGACCTCCGAGATTTACAATTAGTGGAAGATGGTCTTTACGAAGAAACGGCAGAAAATCGAGCGCGAAATAAGGTGATTTTATGGTGGCTTCTTCACTTAGGTTATTGGGAGCAAGACGGAAAAGATGTTCCTTTCTTTGGAGAGGGTAATTTTGAGGAAAAACTCGAACGGTATGATGAGATAGACGAATCTGAGGAAGTTTTTTCAATTTTAGCTGCTCGAAAATTTGCTTATTATGTTAGTTTTTGGTTCGTAGGAAGGCCCAATAGTCAGGAGGAGTTCCAAAGCATGATAGACCTTGCAATGAAATTAGACGAAGAAGATAAAGAAGTCGAAGAGCAAGAAAAATAGTGGAAGATGGCAGTTTAAAAGTAATATTTTCCGAAGTTCTTAGAGGGTTCACCCTAGCGGAGTCTCAGGAATTCGGAAAAATAAAGGTTAAACACTTCAATAATTTCGATTCTGCCGAATTAGACATAAAAAATCGTTATTTTTACGAGAAAGCAGTAAAACAAGGTCTCCCTACAAAAAGGGAACGTATAGATTATTTAGTAAAGGAAAACATTTGGGACGAGGGAAAGAATAAGGAAATTCTAAACCTTAAGAGTATGGTAGCAGGGTTAAAAAAATCCAAATCAAAACTCTTTTTAGCATCTCATATAGAAAGTTTAAATGCTCAACTGAAAGAAAATCAATTCAAATTGTCTAAATTAGAATTAGAAAAGGAAGAGTTGATAGGTTTTTGCGCCGAAAACTATGCTCAAAGAAGAATCAACGAGCATTACATGCAGTTTGCGTTACTAAAAGAGGATGGTTCTTGCCTCTTTGCTCCAGAGGAATTTGAGGAGTTGGAAGAACGGAAACTAATGGGATTGATCGATTTATATAATAAAAGCACTAAAAAATATAATTCACAAGCTTTAAAAAAGGTTTCTCTTTCTACTTTTTTTGTTAATCTATTTTATTTATGTGAGAATAATGCTCACGTCTTCTTTGGAAAACCTTTAGTTGAATTGACTTTTTATCAAATAGAACTTTTTGGATATGGAAGATATTACAAATCCCTTCTAGAAAACGCTGAAAATCAAGTTCCTGACGATATAAGGCATGATCCTGACAAATTGGTAGAATGGTTTGAATCCTCTAAAAACGCTAGAGAAGTGTTAGATAAGTCAAAAGCTGCAGAAAAAGAAGGTTCGGCGGTATCTTTAGTGGGTGCTACCAAGGAAGACTTAAAACGTTTAGGCTTAGATAATCCAAACGAAACTATAAACCTCGCTAAAAAAGCCGCAGAAAAAGGTGGATCTTTAAGCATGGAGGATATGATGAAAATTCACGGAGTGTAGCCAAAAATAGTGTAATAATACACTAGGAATATGGCGACGGACAAACTTCGAGTAGAACTGGAATTAGAAGCAACAAAAGCGGCAAGGGAAATTGCCAAGCTTGAAAAAGCTGCTGCTAAGATCGGTAAAAGCCTCAGCACAGGTTTTGGAGGGGGAGGGGGTACTGATAAGGTACGAGCCCTTGGGACGGGTCTTTCGAAGGCTACTGTTCGGGCTGATGAGTTTAGTAAATCTCTTGAAGCTTCCAATGCTCGTGTTATCGCTTTTGGTGCGTCTGCTGGATTAATTTATCAAGTTGATAATGCGTTGAAAGCGATGGTCAAAAGCGCCATCAAAGTTGAGAAAGCTATGGCTGATGTTAACATCGTCATGAATCTCAACAACAAGCAACTTCAACAATTCAGTAAAGGAATGTTTAAGGTTGCAAAAGAAACTGCTCAAAGTTTCGATACAGTCGCAGAAGCAACCACGGAATTTGCTCGTCAGGGCTTAAGTATGGAAAATACTCTTGTCCGTACTAAAGACGCTTTAATTCTCACCCGACTGACAGGAATGAAGGCGGCTGATTCTGTTAAGTCTTTAACTGCCGCTGTAAACTCATTTAATAAAGAGGGGGTTAATTCAACTCAAATTATTAACCGTATGGCAAAGGTGGATGCTAAGTTTGCGGTTAGTTCAGAAGATTTAGCAAAGTCAATTTCCCGTGTAGGTGCTTCAGCCGTTTCAGCCGGAGTAAGCATGAACGAATTGATGGCGATAACAACAGCGGTCCAACAAAGAACTGCTCGTGGTGGCGCTGTAATTGGTAACGCCTTTAAAACTATTTTTACTCGTATTCAACGTAGCGACGTACAGCAAAGATTGGAAAACATAGGGGTAGCTACCAGAGATATGCAGGGGCAAATGCTCTCAGGTATAAAGATAGTAGAGAATCTCGCTAAAAGTTTTAATGGTTTGTCAAAAGCGCAACAGTCTTCTGTTTCTGAACAAGTGGCTGGAGTGTTTCAGGTTAATATCTTAAAAGCTGCAATGGCTGACCTAGCTTCGGCAAATTCCGTTTACGCTGGATCCTTAAAGGCCGCTAACACAGCTACTGATGAAGCTCAACGGAAGAATGAAAAATTAAATCAAACCATGGACGCTCTAGTTAATAAAACTTTAGCGAACTTAACCTCGGCCGGTGCGACATTGGGCGAAGGGATGTTTGGTCCAGCTATACAGAATGTCCTAGGGGGAATAAATAAATTAATTGAATCCTTCGGAGAGGGCGGTAAGATGGAGAGCTTTGGGGAAGGGATAGGGAAAAACCTTCTCGCGGGAATGGGCAAGTTCATAAGTGGCCCGGGTTTAATAATGGCTGGTGTTGTGTTTGGTAAACTAGCTATGAAACTTGGAAGTTTTGCTAAGCAGGCTTTTCAGGACATAGTGGGAATTAATCAGGCTACCAAAGAGAGGGCGGCGCTAGAACAAGGTATTGTTAATATTTTAATGAAAGAGCCCTCTCTGATGACAAAAGTTAAATCTGGAGCAAGCGGAATCTTAGAAGTAGAAAAACTAATACTTGCCACTATACGAGCACAAAATACAGCTAGAGCCCAAGCGCAAATTGCCGCTTCGACTATTGCGGGAGGAGTAATGTCTAGGGGGAGGGGCGCTTTTGGCAGAACCCCGGGGAAAGCTGCTGGTTTTGTTCCAAACTTCGCTAATGCGGGCGCGGAAAGAGCGGCGGCCGCGGCAGGTGGATATAGAGCTGGGGCTATAAGAACTATGAGTCAACCCGGCGCCGGAACAATGATGTATAACTCGGCAGAAACTGTCAAACGGTTCCCGGGAATGAGCCAGTCTGCAATTATGCCGCCAGCGAACAGTGCGGCTGGAGCGGGTTATAAGGCAGCTTTTGGCGCTGCGCATGGTTTCAATCCTTATGCTGCTGGTGGGTTTGTTCCTAATTTTGCGAGGCCTATGGTGGCCGGAGCCAAAGGTTATAGACCTAAAAAAGGACATACCGCAAAATCTAGAAAAGCAATGGAGGAAGCTGGGGGGCTTATAACAATTGGAGGAGGTTTAGAGGGAGGTATAGCCATGTTGGTTCCTGATGGGCAACCTAATGCTCTAGGAGGATTAGTGTCGGGAACAGGGAAATATAAAAATTTTAAAGCGCAGTCTCCCATAAGAAGTTACAATCAAGAGACTTTAGACAGACTTGCCCCTACTGACATCGTTGGATCAATTTCGAAAGCTGTAGCTAACGAAACCATGAAGTATGCAATGAAGATAAATCCTCCAGCTCGAGAAGTGACTCTTCCAGAGGTTATAGGAGCTTTGGATAGTACTAAGGGAGCCAAGGGAGCTTTAACCGCCGCAGCTGGAGCAGGGTTTGAAGTAGGGATGAATTTAGCTTTAGATGCAGAAGCAGCAGCGGAAGAAAATAAAATAGGAGATTTCGATCTAAGGGGAAACCAAGCAGCGAAAACTCACCCTATATTTGGAGGAGGATATGGAATAGCAGATTACAAGGCTTCCAGATCAAAGGGTAATAGATCAAGTATGGTAAACAAGATGGCGAAGGAGCTTGTTGAAAATGGGCCGGGAGCTCAATTTATGTTTCACACTCCAAACAAAAAGCCGGGTAAGGCATTAGGTTTTATACCAAATTTTTCTCCATTAGGTGACGCCATAGGGAGAGAAGTAGCGGCAGGAGTTCCTGCATCTGCAATAAGAATAGGTTCTAATGCCTCTTTAAAAGGACCCGGCAACCCGGCAGGGGTTGGCGTTTATAATACTATTCATGAACCCGGAGGGTTAAGGCAAGGAGTGGCAAGGTCTGCCGCAATGGGCATAAACCCACGAGCGCATGGAGCTTCCTCTGGCTTTATTCCTAATTATTTCTGGGGAGCAGTTGGGAAGAAGGCTCTTGGTTATGCAGGGACAGGCTTGAAGCAAGGAGCCGGAATGGGTATAGGAATGGTAGGTATGAACCTTATGGGGCAAACATCAGATGACAGCGGTGATTGGTGGAAACGTGTGGGAGCTGCAGGTTTGGCTGGAGCTATGGGTGGTCCGTGGGGGGCTGTTGCAGGAGCTGGGTTACAAGGCTTGACTGAGATTATAAGTCTTTTGATGGATACGAGTGACGAGGCTGCCGAGGCTCTAAAACGAGAAATTGAAGCTAATGAGGCTCTTCTTTCTGCATCCTTGGGAGCGGCTGATGGTTTTGGAAAATTGGCAGAGTCACTTTCTACCGCAGAGTTCATGAGTAAGAAAATAGCGGTGTTAGGAACCTTAGGTATAGGCACGGAGGCAGGAGGCAAGACGTCAGCGGCTCATAGTATGCATGGTACTCCGGAGCTTGCAGCTCTAGAAGCCTCAGACAAAACTAATTTTGGAGCGGCACTGGGCGCTTTCAATAAACGACTGTTTCAAAGAACGACGTTTACAAAGTCTTTATTACCACAGGCCGAATTTAACGCACTGTTCCAAAAGGATCCTGCAGGAATAGAGAGAGGAGCCTCTTTAAATAGGCAAGGCGTAAGGAGTGGTGACTCACTGAATCGATGGTTGAGCGGGAGAGACTCGATAACAGGAAAAGGGCGTCCAAAGGATCGGACGCTCTTACAGAGCCGCTACGAGATAATGCAAGGAACTGGTGAGCGCCTCGCCAACTATAATGCGGACGACGCTATTTATGCGCAGTTCATGAGGGATAGAGCTGGAATTGCAAGCCAGAAAAAGATGGGAATTGCAGGAGGAGTTGGGGCAACATATGCTGATAAGCTTTATAAAAACCTACAGACTAATAGTCCTGCTTTTAGTTCCGCAGCGGTGACTCAAAGGTTAGCTGCGGGAGGCGTATCGCCTTTGATGATGGAAAAGAGTATACTGGGCGGCGCTGATATATTTGAAAGTGGTCTGGCCAATCCTTTTTCATCTTTTCGCAAGGATGCGTCAAGATCCCAAAAAAATGATTTAATTGCAGCTCTTACTGGATCTACTCCTGAAGACGTCAACAAAAAATTACTAGGGCCAGCTCAAAAAGCAATATACGCTAGAGAAGATTTAACTCCGGAAGAACAGGAACAAGCCTTCGCAGATGTTCAAAATCGACTTATTGAGATTTTTAGCAATCAAGCAGAATACAACAAATTAATAGCAGAGGGGAATGAAGGAAAAAGAAAAGAAAATAAAGAGACTGCAGATTTCTCAGAGACCATAAGAAAAGCCATGTTGGCGCAAGAGGGCTACCGCCAAGAGGTTCTAGGGTCTAAAAGAGCTTTGGCTACTTTGACACGTAACGTAGCTCAAGAAGGAGCAATGTTTGGGCTAGGGGCAAGTTATCGTACCGCTAAAGCTGGGGCTACATTAACTAGACGAGACGCTGCAGGGGTAGCTCAAAGAATTGCATTTGGTAGAGCTGGAATAACCCGAAGAGGAAAAGATAGAATAGCTGACCAAGCCCTTGAGACTGACGTAAAAGCAGGTTTAAAAGATTTAGATGTTGTAAAATTTATAGAAGGGCAAAAGCTAGGAGCAGGTCAAGCCAAGATGGCGTTGCAAGCTTTTGAGGGACTAAGAGCCTCTGCATCGGGAGGAGACAGGAAGAGTGTGGACACTTACCTAAATCAATTAGCGGATGTAAAGGGTCTTAAGTTACGGACTGGAGTATTTAAGGGGGACCTAAAAGGCATAGAGCAGCAAATGGCGTTTCAAAATCTTTCAAAAGTAATTGACGTTCTTACAAAAGCAGAAGAAAAACATATTTTAGCGAAAGACGCAGCCAGAGAAACTGAAGAAAATGCTATTGCGTTAGCCAAAGAAAAATATAGATTAGATATTGAGACTTTAAAGCTAGCATATAAACTTAATACAGCAAGGAGGCAAGAGTCGCGGGAAATAGAAGCGGCGTTAGCCCAGCAGGAATTAGCTGAAGCTAGAGGGCTGGTAAACACGGGTCAGATGGGAGCCCGAGGAAGAAATGCTGCTTTTTCAGCCAACTTAGCCAAGCAAGTTGCCGGTAGGGGCCTACAACGTGGAGATTTTGGTACGGCTTTTAGAGCTGGGTTTACAAACGAATTTGGTTACGAAGGGGTAGACGCTCTTCAGGATTTTGAAAGCGGCACACGACAGGTTGCTCAAACAATGAAGTCGTCTTTTGCAGATGCATTTCAATCTATAGCTAGTGGAGCTAGTACGGTTCAAGGGGCTTTGGCTAATATGGCTCAAAGCATACTTAATTCTATTTCCAGTATGTCATCACAGATGTTTACAAATATGATGTTTGCGAAGATGGGCATGGGAGGAAACCAGTATGCTAACGGTGGTTATGTACCCGGTTATAACTATGGAGGGTTGGTAACAGGAGGCTCTGGTCAAAAAGATGACGTAATAACAAGAATGCGTGGAGGAGAATTTGTTATTAAAAAATCCGCGGTAAACAAAATCGGGTTGCCTACTTTAAATGCTATTAATGGAGCTCCAAGTTTTGCTAACGGAGGTCCAACAATGGGTCAAATGGGTTTGGTCGCTGCAGGAGCTAGCGCTGCTTCAGGTTTAATTGGCGCGGCTATGCAGCCCGGAACTCCAAGTCCGGCTCCTTCTCAAAATTATGGTTACGGAAGGGGATCCTATGGGTACTTTGGAGGCCCTGATCCAGACGCGGGAGGGGCGGACGTTGTTTCAGGGAGAGGCGGAGCAGCCGGAGTATCACTTAGGAAAGCTTTTGTTTATTATAGACGTGATCCAAAAACAGGTCAGTTAATAAGCGAACGAGCAAGGCCCACAGAAGGGAAATTTGATGTAAGTAGTAAGCTCTCTTTACTTGGAAGGCTTGGCGCTGATGATCCGCAAACTGCAAGAATGTTTGATAAAGAGCAAAAGATGGCAAAGTATCAAGATTACCTTACAACCGAAACTCAAAGAAGAAGAGATGAAATTAATGCTGTAAAGAGGCAAAAAAGAGGAAGGTTAATAGGGGCTTATATGAATGCGGCCATGTTAATAGGTGGAGCAAAATGGATGGACTCTGCGGCAGTGGCAGCAGAGCAAGGTCAAGCTTACAATGCAGCTTTTGAACAGGCAAAAATCCCTACCCATTACAATCTTGAGAAATTTCCGCTAAGTGAAAGATTTGCAACTCCGGGGCCTGAAACACTAGGTGGTTTATCAGCTACAGTAGGTGGAGATCCTCGAGGCGGCGCTAATGGTGGTATCGCTAGGGTGATGGGCGGCGAATATATCATGAGTCCGTCAGCTGTACGTACCCATGGGGTAAACTTCATGACGGAGCTTAATCGAGGAAATGTTCCTAGTTTTGCTGCGGGAGGTTTGTTTGGTAATCAACCGGGGCCTGTAATTAATAATGGAGGCTCAAGTCTAAACACGGGAGGTAACACTACTAATAATGTTAAGGTAAGCGTCAATATAGATAAAAGTGGAAAGGCTTCCGCTGATACAAGCGCAACAAGTCAAAGCGGAGGACCTTCAGAAAGAGAGGAATCGCAAGAGGTTGAAAACAATAAAGAGTTTGGTAAAGTTCTTCAGAATGTGGTTGTTCAGGAAATTATCAAACAACAGCGTCCCGGTGGGCTTTTAAATAAAGGGACCACGGGAGTAGGTTAATAATTCATATTTTCCATACGCACTATTCTTTTTTCCATATTTTGAAGTTTATTTTCTATTATTAAGACAGCTTCGTTATAAGTTGTTTGGGGGTCTATACTGTTAGGTGGTAAAAGAGGTATTCCATTAACGGGTGAGTAGTCGAAAGTTATTTGACATATTCCGTTTTCGAAAGATTCACTTGAATAAGGTTTATCTAGTAATATAACCTGCTTAGACACTGTCATCTCCCCGAATAAAACACCTTTAGGTAGATCATAAGAAAGTCTTATTAAAGTTTCTGATCCAGAATTTTCTACAGAAGTAAAATCTCTTTCTATTATTGAAGAATGTGATGAAGAGTCAAACTCAACTTCTGCTTTTAAAGTTTGTCCTGTTTCATCCATGATATCTACTGGGTTTTCAGGAGGTTTAATATAGAGCCCCGGTTTAGTTAATTCAACAGATAAGATTTTTCCCGCTTCATCTACTTTTAATACTTCTACTTCTCCATATTCTCCAGTAATGTTGCCGCTAAAACTTGATGTAATGCCTCCTTGAAGATAGATTTTTTGCCCTACTTTATATTTACCTTGCTGATCGATAAGCTTACCTACATGAACAGCTTCGAGTTCGTCAAAAGTTATTTTTGCGGAATCTCCCGTACTTAACTTAAAGTCGTAGTTACCTTTTATTTTAATAGAGTGGTCGCCATCAAAGGTAAACTTTCTTCTTATGTTAATGCTTTCTGAGGATTCAATACGATAAAAAATATCGTTTGAATCAAGCTTTATGAATGCTCCATTTCTAGTAGCTGCTTCACGGTTGGATTGAAGATATAATTTATTAGAGCCTTTTTCAATAGAGGCTTGAAAAGTCTCAGGTTTCATGTTCTTATTTTATTGATTAGTCATTACTATTCCAAAATTAATAGTCAGCGGTACGTGATTCGCGAAATAATCAGACCTATCATACAGAGTACGAGGGTATGGGTTCAGAGACTCGACGGTGATTTCAACTCCTCCGTCTTCATTTATAGTATATTTCGAACCATAATTTTGGCTATAGTCATTTGAGACAAAAACAGCAGACTTGTTGGGGTTAAGCCCGGGGATGGATGGAATTTTTAATATAATCTTTCTAAAGTAACTATTATGGTGGTCCAGTTTTTCTGAGTCCGTAAGTCCCTCACTGCTAATAATTTGTTCTATTTCTATTTCTCCCGGTATATTTTTTAATATTTTATGAATTAAATCTGATTCGGCGACGGGACCAGACATGTAATTAACGGGTTGATCTCCTGCGCCCGGGACTCTTATAGAGCCCCACGCTCTAAAGGCTAAGGCTCGGTCTCCGGCACCAAGAACACTCCCTTCGTTTAGAAATAAACTTTGAGCAACTCCCCCAACCATATGCTGGCCATAAGTATTAGCGTTAAGATCTGTTTTAGATGCACCTTCGGCGCTACTGGAATAATTAATCCCATTTTCAAAGAATATTTCCGGGGTTAAATATTCCATATCATCTTTTATGGCTTTACGCGTTTTTGCGGTTTGTCCATCTCCTTCAAAGGCGGATAATACATGCAGGTCATCAAAGTATCCAAAAACTATTTGTATATTTTCTATACTATCTCGACTAATATCAGGAAAAGGTATTCGTAAAGCTTCTGCAGTGTCGGAATCATTAAATAAATAATAACCTCTATGAACATTAACCTCTACTGTTCGAGCTCCTAAATTAACCAATCCACCAAATGCAGTTGCGGGACTACTAACTTCGCCTGCTGCAGTCATAGTCGCTGGAGTTATTGAATCTTGAAGACCTATATTCTCATCATTATCTAAAAGACTTTGTGTAGTACCATTAACGCCCTTGGTAGTTTCAAGCGTAAAGGAAGCGGCCTTATTCATTGCAATAGGTTTTCCGTCTACGTAGTCTACAGTATTATCTCCTGTTGTGTAGTAGTAAACAATTCCTGCTGTATTGTTAAAAAAGCGATCTATTTCTTCATCGCTAGAAACATTCACTCCAACTGTACTAGTTGCGTGATTTAAAATTACCTCAAAGTACCCATTGGGATAAATATATGCAGAGGCAACATAAGGATATTTTTTATCAAAAGCTGCAGCCCGCGTTATAAAGCTATAATCTAAACCTAAATTATGGTCGCTTTCTGGACCTGTAGTTTGCGCAAAGAAAATTCCACTAGGAGATTCAATTTTAGCTCCAAATATATCAAATTGGGAATTACTTAGGTTCCATTCTTCTGTTGAGTAAGGTTTGATTTTTTGAATAGTGTTTTGAAATACTTTGTTTCCGGCGCTAGTATTACCATCTCGATCATGGGCTTCAACTACTACATCAAATTCTCTTAAGGGAAAAAGGTTTGTATTATTTTTTATATTAAATCCACTACCGCTTACAGAAAGCCAATCAGCTTTTTCTTTGTCAGATTGATAGGTTCCTACCTGACTTTCTTGAGCGTCCCATCCTGTAACGTGAGCGTCGGCTCTGTATCCAGTTATAAAATGTGGATTATTATATTCTTTTTGGAATACGAAATTAGGAGAGGAGGTTTGAGAATTGTATCCAGTAATCTCAACGTATATATCTTGGGTTGGGGTATTTAGGCTAGTCTGTGATTCTTCCGAGCTGGGTTTTCTTATTGTTATTCTGTATTGGCGATCTTTATTATCAATGGGTAGGGAAAAACGGGGATCATCGTGGTCTTCAGGAGCGGAAAAAATTCCTTTGCTAGATACATTCCAAGTGAAACCCGGTTCTACACTTTCTATACCTGATGGAGTAAAAGAGTCGACGCCATAATGTTCAATTCCTTCGGTAGTTAAATTATTTAAAGTAAGAGTTCCTACATCACTAGAAAGTTGAGTGTCCTCCACTTCAGGAGTAATATAAGAAAGCATACCGTAAGAACAGGTGCTGGTTTGTGAAAGGGCGAAAACCGCGACCCAGTATGTTCCAACTCCGGGCTGAAGCAGATATTCTGCATATATATTGTTATTTTTTCTTCTTTTATTAAGAATACTATTTTCTTCACTATCAGTTCCTAAAATTGCTGGATTAGGAATTGTTTCAGTTATTAAAGATGCGTAGTCGCTAAAACGGGAAGGAGGTAATATTTTTACTTGGTTTTCATTGGTGAAGCTGGAATCAGCAGTAGGAAGATCGCTTGAATTATTTATAACTGCAATATAGTACGTAATGTCTAATTGGTCTAGATTTTCATCTACTAAAGACCATACAGTGGCGGTGCCATCATCGTCCTCCGATTTTTCTAATTTATAACCCGCGGCAGGAAACTTTACCTCAAGGGTGCCATAAACAGTCTCTGTGGAGCCATCCATAACAGCGTGCCCTTTAGTTAGAGAAGTTCCTACTGTTGATAGCGTTGAGGTGGAGGATCCGGCCGGATCTCCTGTAGGGAAGTAGGGGATTCTAGTTAGACCGTTGCCCTGCACGTTACCCGCCTCTTCTATTTCTGAATATTTTCCTGTAGAGTAAGCTAGAGCTGAAACTGAATAAGAGTCTTCTTCTTCTTTAATATTTATTATTTTATAATTAGAGTAATTTCCGCTAACAAATTCTGGGTCATCTTTATCGTCCGGTTCCACGCTCCATATTAAATTTTCGCCAGAAAAACATCCGCCAGAATAGCTTTCCGTTGCGACTCTCATATTTTCTATCGTGCCTCCTACCATTACTCCTGTATTGGTGTAACCTGTAATGACATAATCTTCAAAATTTAAATAATTATCTACTCCTCCAAATTGTGCTCCGCTATTAAAAGATATTTGAGTGCAGACACCGCTTCCTCCTTCGTAAAAGTCTGAACGATAAGCTCCAGTTATAACGTTGGTGTGAGCTCCGCTGAAGGTTAAGGATTGAAGTTGAGATCTTCTTATCTCCTCAGCTTCTCCCGTGTTAGTATTGTAGGTAGGGGTTAAGAGAGAAAACTTATATTTTTTATCAGCGGAAAAATTTAAAGCTTGATCAATAGTAACAGTATTAAAATTTGAGGAAGCAGAATAGGCATTTCCGTTTTGCGCTGCGACTCCGTCAGTACTGCTTACGTTAGCCGCGACTCCACTTATGATCGCGTTAGTGCGTCCGCTATATTTTAATGGGCTTCTAAAGTTATCGTAAACTTGTATAACATCTCCGGGCCTTAGGTAAGCTCCATCGTTTCCTACCCCGAAAGATACAGTCTCTGTCTCGAGAGCCTCTGATTGTAAAACCCATTTAGCAAATCTTCGAGCTTGCCCGCGACTGGTAGCGCCTAGAGCTGTAGTTTCTATTTCTCTAATACCGTACCTTCTTACAGATTCGTCGTCTTCCAAATACTCTATAGCGGGCTGGAAGAAATTTCTTTTATCATTATACCTAACAATAGCTACGCTGTGGCGAGCTTTTTTCGAGGAGCTTGAATAGGTAAAATTGCCTTGAAGTACATTTGAGTTATTAAACTGATAAATTGCATCTCTTAACTTATCTTGAACTGCAAAAATACTTCCCTGCGCATAATAAGCTATTCCTCGAAAAATTGAAGTAAGATCGTTTAAAACTTTAAAAGCCTCTTCGCGAGAAGTGATCAAATAATTAATAGTAAAACGTGGTTCAAGTCCTCCATAAGTATCTGGAACGAGTTCGTCACAATACTGGCCAATTTCATAAAGAGCCCATTTGTCAATTTGTGTTTCGTCTATATACTCTCCAAGGCCGTACCGAGGATTGGTCATCAAATCGTAAAAACACCATGCGGGATTATCAGTCCATACTTTTCTTGGGCTCCCGTCTGTGTTTTCTGCAAAGCCTCCATCCCATTCTGACTCGTGATTAGCGGTCACGACTGTTTTTGACCAGACGTCATTTAAAAAGCTTGAATTAGTTCTTGCTCCTGTGCTTACTCCCTGTACAACAGCGCTCTCCGATTCAGTACTTTTCCCATAACATTTTAGATAGGGATTATAATTGTTGGGAATTTTAACTTTAATTAAACGGGTGTCGTAAGCTCGACTGGGAATTCTACTAAATGATCGTGCATCAAATTGTGAATATACCATAGCCGAGTAAGGGTACCTAAGTTTGGTACCATATACTTCTACTATAGAGTCTACAAAAGTTACTGCTTTGTAAAATGAAGTAAGGGGCTCTGGGGTTAATCTCACTATTCTTATTTCCCACCCTTCGAAACCGTCCAAGTCAGAGTAATCAAACTGGTCAAGATCTACTGTAGTTGCCCTTACGTAAGGTTGGTCAACTTTACCTTCTACTGATTCAACTATAGGAGATGACCATTGCACATCTCCAGCAGCCTTTACAGTACCCGTACTGTCTGAGGGCTTGAATCGGGGATCAAAAATAGGACGATAATATATATTGTATGTAACAGTTCGAGCTTTCGTATCTCCGTAACCTGAGGAAGCTGAATTACAAGCATTAAGATACTTAGATTTCTTATAGGTCTTGGGGCCAGCTTGGAGATTTTCAAATAAAGCCGAAACCTTAACATGAACAAGAATTTTTTGTATCTCACGATTTAATATCATGTAGGTTTTTGCGTATTTATCTATTTTAACCCCGGGTTTCAATTGAGCAACTTTCTCCGAAGTGGGCGCAGCATCTCCTCCTTGTATCTCTGGGCCATAAAGTCGTTCACCTATTGACCGATTAAGTGTTAGGTCTAGCAAGTCGCTGGAGGTAACGCCTGCATACATATTCATTTCCGTATTTAATTTAGGGATAGCCCCTTGGGGATCTCCATCTACTTTTTGAAGATTTATAGATGGAAAATTATAAAATCCATCCTTGTCAACTACAGGAATTTCGTTCCAATAAATAGATTGAAGAAATCCTAAACTATCTTTATTTTGAAGATTAGATCCAGTAGCTTGGTATTGAGTAAATGTTTGAGTGTTGTATCCTGTCGCGTTTTCTTTTCCTTCATATTTATAATTTCCTGAAGTTAATCCATCTATAACACCTTCACTAAGTAAATCCACTACTTCCGCATAGGAACGAGAAACTACATATTCTCCGGCTGCATTTTTAACCGCAGAAACATCTGTAACAATTGGTCGAGCTTGTTTTTGTTTTTTCTTACCCATTAGTCGCCTTTACTCCAATCTTTTACACGAGCAGCAAGAAGTCCTCCTGCGTTTGGTATATTATAAAGCAATCCATATTTTGTTTCACCCCATGTATCTTTAGGTGTCACCTGTGCATCTGCATCCACAGTATCCGTGGCCGCTTGAATAACATGACTACCAATAAGAAGTCTTCCATATCCTACGAAAACCGGACCGCCTTCTCTAACTGTATTTTCCGGACCATTAAAAAGATAGGAACGGCTTCCGCCGCCTTCTATTTCTCTAAAATCTCCAAATTTAGGCATGGAGGTCATGAGGTTGGTAATGCCAGCGGCCATTAACCCTATACCCCCAAGCATTAAAGCGCCAGAAAAGGCCGCGCTCCATCCTCCTGCTCCCATTGCTGCAAAGGCTCCCGAAGTCCATGCAGGTGCGCCAAATAAACCAAGGCCCACGCCTCCCGCAAATATTAAAGCCGCTCCAAGAATAACTGTAAAAATGTCCATAACGTCAGACCCTTCTATGACGGGGACGATATCTATACTTTTTATATTTTGGTGTTGAAGGGCCAACTCTGAATTAGCCAAATCTTCAAAAGAATCAGGATCTTTTCCTTCTTCCATTGCGAAGTCTTTTTCATTTATTAGAATCCTATACCTTATATTTTTTTTATCATTTTCTAACAGTTGTTGGTACAATTTTTTACTATTGCATTGTATCCCCCGAACGGCGTCTCCAATGCTTTTAACTGAAAGTTTCCATTCGGATCTTCCGAGCTGTTCGGCTAAGATGCCATGTATCTTAATGTTAGCTAAGTTGCTCATGTCTATATATTTTACAAATAGTTTTTTTGTAGGTATTACTTAAAGGTTCAATAGAAAGATATTTATTACGAGGATGATGAAGAATATTTCCATCATCTAGATAAACAGCTACATGGTTTGGTCCTCGACCCTTAATAAATTCAAATACTATTACGTCATGTTTTTGGAGTTGGGTTGTAGCGCCCAATTCAATAATGGGTAAATCTGGATTGTTTTTATTAAGCTCAAAAAGTTTCTGTATAAGAGAAGGATCTTTTTTATGCCAATCGTTTCCTAGGTCATTTCTCCCGTTAATTTCTATACCTAAATCTTTATAATATTCTTTTACTACGGTATAACAATCTGTTTCTCCTATTTTAAACGTCCGATCATAAAGAAAGGTTTTGTTTTTACGAGGGTCAAAAGTAGAAAAGCAATCTTTTCCAATACTGTATAATACAAAAGGGACTTGATGAGCCCTGCTATTGATCATGTCATTGGGAGAAAACTTATTATTATCTGAAACATGAGAATGATATACTGCTTTAACTGATCCTTTTTTTGAAGCCGTTAAGTAATCACGAGGACGAATTGAAAAATGTTTTTCTGGCTCTTCAGAAACATTCATACATTCATGAGCAAGGGTAGCTCCGGACTTCTCGTATAAAATTCCACAACACTCTTTGGGCGTTGAGGATAACGCATGAGTCTTTATCGCTTTTTTTATATTAGTAGTAAGCATTATCCTAATCGTGACATCTTTTTAGCGGCTGGAAAACCTCCAAAGGGAAGCTGGCCTTTCTTTATAGCACAGTTGGTATCAATCACAGATCCTTTCGAGGTTCCCCATCTCATCCGGCATCCCGTTAATGATTTTGAACACTGATCTGCTATCCAGTAATCAGAGTTGGGAGGGATCGCATCTGTTCCCGTGATTTTGGTACCTTCATCAATTTTACATACAAAGTAATATTTTATTTGATCTTTTAAAATATAAACAAAATCCCCACGAGAGTATTCAAGACTTTCCTTCCATTCTGATCGATCATTTAAGTTAGAAATATCTAATATATCGCTTATTTTTTCATCTTTATCTGTAGCTACAGGAACAGCCTTATTTGGAAGGCCAAGGGTCTTTTCACTATTAGACTCTTCTCCCAAGTAAGGAATTTCAGCTTTTTTTAAAAGGGGAGGGAAAGTGGATTTCCCGGTTTTTGAGTTTACGTCATCATATGTTTTAGTTTCAACGCCATTGCCATTTACTCCAAATTCTCCGTTTTGATACCAGCAACCTATACCCCTGTATTGCCAAACGCATTTATCTGCTACTATTACTCTCTTGGGAATTTTAGTTCCTTCCATATCTAAAACAGAAGCTAGTTGATAAGTTAAGACTGTTTTATTTTCCGTCTGTTTTCTTTCTATAAAATAAACATCAGTGGGAAGCTCTGCGTACGGATCAGGTTCAAAACCTTGAGGAAGGATTGAAGACGCTTTGGTAGAGGCGGCAGACCCTCCCAAAAAGTTCCTTTTATCTAAATATTTAGCAAACGTTCTTCTTCGTGTAACTTTAGACCCTATAATATCTCCAAATTTTCTTATTTCATGCTTAAGAAGCGCGAGTTGATCCATTCCGTCTTCTGTTTGACTAGCTATAGTGAGGGTAGGTTGGGGAAGAACTCCTTTTGAACTCGACTCGAATCCTTCTGCAGCAATAGGGGCGGGATAATAGGTTTGCCCGCGCCAGATAAGATAAGAATTAAAAACTTTGATATTATTGTGAAAACGCAGGATTCCATCATTAACATTGCCGCCAAAATTAACTTGTTTAGCTTGCTCTTGTAAATTTAAACCTTTAGTTTCTAGTAGCTTATTTATATCTATCTCAAAAAAAGTAATCAGCGCGCTAGGAGTCAGGTTAGTAAGCTCATAGTTTAGCGATTTAATAGAAGACTGAGCTCTCGTCTCGTCGTTAAAGGGTATTTTGGGATTTGGTTCGGGCATTTTTAATGATTAGTTTCAACAAAAGTAGCTTTTACTGTATAATTATTATGAAAAGTAAAAGATGAGCTAAATGTCGGACATATAAAAAGTTTTTTATAGCCTGCGTCTGCGTAAATGGGAGGTAAGTTTTTAATGATAAAACTTTCAGTACTGCGTCTGGTTTTTAAAAAATGTAAAATAGCTCGTGTCTCAGATTCGCTTCTCATATCAAAAGAAACATCTAATTTAATAAGACTTGTATGTATTCCGTCAGGCATTCTTTGTTCATAACCATTTCCAAAAACTAAAGTATTGGAGCGAGGGTTATGGCTTGTGTTTAAATTATACGAAGGGGTCCAGAGTAAGTAAGGAACTTTCTTCTTTTTGACGGTAGTATAGCCTCCCCATTCCGTCGTGTCTGTCGCTGGATCAGAAGTTTCTCCTCCAGCTAGAGCTTTTAAAGCGTAATAATATTTAAGGGATCGGGGGACTCCTGACCCTCCCACATTGCTACTTATGAAGACAATATCGTTTTTTGAGTAAGCCTTCGCCGCGTTATAACGCGGAATATCATATATACTGCTAGCCATTTTACCTTAAACCTTTATATTTATTATATTACACTTAAAAAAGAGTGTAAAATAAAGATAAGGTAATGTTAGGAAGAATAACAAGGGAAGCTGAAAAGCTAACGATCAATGGCACTGGAATACAGGGAATCCAGTCTATTTCGGCCAATTATCAATCAACTGCCCAATTAGTTAAAAATTTAGGTTTAAATGAAATACGTTACACCACTCAAGGACCACAACAAGCTACTCTGGACGTAAACACTCTTTTAGTTGAGCTTTTACCTGAAAGTGCTACTTCTGACTATCACTTTCCCTCTCGGGATCCTTTGCAGGGTTTCACAGGTGATATGCCATTTAGTGGAACAGTAAATCACGGAGACAAAAGTTTTCAATTTACGGAGGGATATATGCAAACATATTCTATTTCTTGTGGAATAGGCCAAATTCCTCAAACTTCCATGAGTTCTTTGATATATGGCAATTTTGGAACAGGCTTATTCGACGCTTGGGAGCCAACTAGCCCTGTTTTAAGTCAAACTCCACAAGTAACTAGTTTTAGTTCAATGGAAATTAATTTAGATACTTTTAAGACAAATAGAGTATTAAATTTTGACGTTAATATCGCTACTCCAAGGGTTCCTTTATATGCTTTAGGGATAGATACCCCAACTGGAGTAATTGCCGGAACCCCTATAGAAGTTAGCGTGAATTTTTCCCTTCAACCAGATGATTACGAAATTAAAAACATGAGATTTGTTCCAGATCAGACTGTTTTTCAAGATACTGTAATAACTTTGAAAAAAAACAATTCAAATACTACATTATTAACATACTCTTTTAAGGATATGCTTTTAACGTCAGAATCTTTTCGTGGGGGGGTAGATTCTGACGCGGGTATTGATTTTAGTCTGAGATCTTTCATTTTAAGATAAAAAGAGTGTAATAAACTTCAAGGATATGGCACAGAATGTATTTTACGATAAGACGGCGGTAAGGCTCACGGTTAATCCTACGCAAGGAGTGAACGCTTTGAGCGAAGTGCTACTGGCTTCAGATTGCAGTATATCATTCAACTCTTCACAAGCTCCTCTTTATAGTATTGGCACGAAAGGTTCCCTTGGGCAATTTCCAACAGCGGCAAGAGCTGGGGATGTATCGTTTAATTTTTTAACTACTATAACGGGAGTTCATGCGAGTCAGAAAGGAAATATTGTGAATTACCTTGCAAGCGGCATTAAGAATTCCATCAATTCTCTGGCTAGCGGAGTTAGGATAGAGTTTGCCGGAGTTACTGGTACTGGGTTTTTAAATTCTTATAGCTTTAACGTGGCCAGCAATTCGGTTTCGAGCTCAAGTGCTTCATTTACTTTTTTTGGTAGTGGGTCAAATGCTCCAGTCGAGGGATTTTTAAAAAGTTCTAATTATGCGCCATATGCGGCTACGGGAAAGCTGGCCACGGGAATAGCTCATGGTAGGTTTACTGATATAGGTACTCCTTTTCAGACGATTATTGGGAGAGGAAATCCTATTGGAGGCGCAGATAATCCCCAAACTGGTACCGTATACGGAGCTGATTATTCCATTTCGTTTAATCATAATCCAGTTTATAAAATAGGGCAGGAATTTCCTACCTGTACCTACTATACAACCGCTTCAGAGTCGGTCAACGTTACGGAAGATTTATTTAATCCTGACCTTCCTTTTAGTGGTGAAAATGCTCAAGATGCTATTATAACACTGAAGGGATTAAACGCCACGAAGACCATGCAAGTGGGGATGTCAGGAGCTAAGTCTATTAACAGTTCGATGTCGGTAGGCCTAGATGATATAGTAAGGACTCAAAAAACTTTAACCGCTGCTTATTAATGTGCTTTATACTGCTGATAACGCTAAATTACAAATCAATGGAAATGAGATATTAGCCTCCAATGCCTCATTGGCATTAAACGCCAATTTACAACCTTCTTATTTAATCACTCAGCGTAACACTAACACGTACGCTCCTTCAAACGGAATAGGAGGGCAACTAAGTTTTAATTACTATTTAACTGGAAGAGATTATTTTAAAAGTTTTATTACTGGTCAGGGAGAAAAAGATGTTGAGACAACAGTAATATCAGGTAATTTTGGAGGATTAAATTTTGATAGTGGATATTTAACATCTTATTCTGTTAATTTTGGCCCTAATGCTCCGGCCGTAGCTTCTGCTAACGTACAATTTTTTGATCAATTAGAAGGGGAATTCGTGTCGGGACAGGAAAAAGCCCCTGAAGATACTCAAATTTTAAATCTTAAAAACGCTTCCGTAGTAGGAGATCTTGCCTCGGGAGAAGTAGAAAATTTTATAGGAGGGACGTATAATTATTCTTGCGATGTGACCCCGGTTTATCTCATGAATGAAACTAAGCCTAGTAATGTGAGTTTTGGCGCTAAAACAGTAAATGTTAATTTTGAAATAGATAATCCTACCGGTTATCTTCCTGTTTCTGGGACAGAAGCTAAAATTTCATTAAATTTAAAAAATTATTCAAACACTAATATAGAAAATTTTACCTGTTCGGGGTTGATCCAACAGCGGTCTTTAGCTTCGGCTGTAGGAGACTACATTAAACAAAGCATTACAATCGTGCAAAATTCAACAGAAGGTTCTTCCATCTTTATTGATACTATATCTGCTGGCACAGTATCGGAAGCAGTAGGAATAGGATCAACGGGATCAGATATACCGCCATCTGGATAGGAGTAAAATTAAACATATGCCAAGACCTACATTTTATCCTAAGAAACTTTTTAGCTTAAGCGGCTCCAACCTCAATTTTGTAGACCGAGTCTTTTTTGGAGAAGAAGTAGTAGAGGAAATATCTTTTTTAGGTACGACGGGCATAAGCGGGGTGGTACCTGCGGCAGCTTATACTAATCTTATATCCTTTGAAGGGGGAGCGGAAGTATTAAACATAACTACAGGACAAGTAGTATTAGATTCTTCGAGTCAAGTAGTGGTGAGTGGACTCCTTCCGGAGGACGTAAGTGGAGAGGCTGGAGAATTTCTAACTTTAACGGGAGAAAATTTTCATCAAATTACAGATATAAAATTTGGGTCAGCAACCGGATTTTTTAATACCGTATCGGATTCTGAAATACATGTAAAGGTGCCCGAAAATGCGGAATACCATGGTGTATCAGTAGTTTCTTCATTAAGAACCGGATTAAATGGAAGCACTAGTGAATCTAGTGGGATTACTGTTAATGAATTTGTACCTATCCCTGAAGTTACTGGATTAAGTTCGGGACAATTAGTTTCGGGAGAAACACTAACTATTGAAGGCTTATCTTTATCGGGAGTGGTGGGGGTAAGCATTAATAATATAGCGTTAACTGGTTATTGGGGTAACTCAGCTTTAGACGGTCCTAGTTCTACCGGTATACAGGTAGAAGTTCCAACTGGTAATCTAACCGGTTCTCCTGTTTTAACCCTAAAAAGCGGAATTAAGTATAGCGCTCCGGCCTCAATTTCTTTTCAGCCTCTAGCTTTAGTCACGGGAGTTAAAAATAATGTAGAAGTAGGGCAGATTATGGATATATCGGGAGAAAATTTTACCGATGATATTCTTTATTCGGGCTCTGACACTTACTTACCTGATCCAACAGCAGATTATAAATATTTAGTTTCAATAGGCGGTCAGACAGGAAACGCAAAACTAGTAAATGATAGAGTTTTAAAGGTAAAAGTACCTACGGGTATGAATATTCATGTTTCCGGTAATTTGGGTGAAGGAAATACTCTGGGGAACGATTATTTTATAAGTGAGCAGGAGGTTAGCGTTTTTACCAAAAGCTACCCTAATACTTACCCTTCAGAAATAAAATTTACACCGGGTATTGGCGCCCCTAGCATCACAGGTGTTTCTCCCATATCCGGAATAAAAGGGGATATAGTGACGTTAATGGGAACTAATCTTTATGCAATTACTGGTACTGATTTTGGGAACGTAGGGACAGATAGTTCCGTTACCCCAACACAAGTAGTAGCTGGAGAGATTGTACAGTTTGAAGTGCCAGAGATAGCCGGTAGCGAAACACCAGCCACAGGGTACGACTATACAGTTTCTATATCTGGAAAGTTTGGATCTGATACCGCACAATTTAGATACATTGGTATGCCTGAAATTGATGTAATTCATCCATGTTCGGGATTTCTACCGGGTTCAACTGGCTGCATTTATGGGAGCCGTTTACACTCAGGGACTTCCCTGACTCTACATAATAATAATGTGGCTCCAGTCAATTTTAGAGGAGATATAGAGGTAAGTGGTTATAGGGGGAACAATACGCAAGTAGTTTTCTATTATCCCAATAGCTTCAATAATGAAGACAAATACAAGATTAGAGCTCGTAATCGACGAGGTGTGGACTTGTTTACCGGAGTTTTAGGGGTAAAAGCTGCGCCTATATTTAGCGGGTTTTCTCCTGCAAGTGGAGAGTTTGGCGATACGATTACTTTGTCGGGATATTTCGAAACCGTAAAACCTAGTGGATTGAAAGTGGGAAGCTATATAGTTGATGATTTTAACCAAAGTTCGACAACTGGGATCGAAATGGTTATTCCGAATAATATTGTTAGTGACTATATTAATGTGGAAACAAGTGGAGGGGCGATTGACAGTACTGGAGTATTGGGAGTAAGCGCGCCTAAACCTTCTATTAGTGGTTTTTATTTGGGCAATGGAAATATAAACCCTCCCTTTAACGAGGACCAAGTTTTTAAAGGAGGAGATATTATATCTATAACTGGAGAAAGGATTAATTTAGTAACAGGGGTTTTATTTTCGGGAGACGGAGGTACGATTTCGGTAAATCAGTTTAATCTTAAGAACCCTTATGAAGCTTCTTTTACTGTTCCTAGAGGGATTAATAGCGGAAGCGGTATATTTGAAACAAGAGATTTTAAAAATAGGAAAAGCGTTACTCCTTTTAGTATTAACGTGACTGATATTACAGGCTTTAGTAATTATGCGGGGATGGGGCAAACAGTTACAGTAAGTGGTCAAAATCTTACAGGGTTGAATGTAAATTTTCCTTATCCAACAGGGGGATATATTACTGCACAGAATCTAACCAATTCAGTTACTTCTTTAGGGGAGCATTCTATCACAGTTGACTTACCTACGGGTATTACGGAGGGAAATATTCAAGTTTCAGGAAGAGGAAATACGAACGCTTCAATTTTTTACAAAAGCGGATACAATCCTCTTGCTATGGTTACAGGTGTAACGGGTTTTAATTCTTCAAATACGGTTGCGTCAGGAACGAGTGTTGCTGTTAGTGGGTTAAATTCTTATTCCACAAATTATAATTTTACTTCAGGTCAATTTGCGGTAGGCATAACAGGAACTGGAAACAAAAATAACACAGCTGAAGTTTATTTTTATCCAATAAGCGGAAATACAACAGGGTACGGAGCAGTGGATTCTCATAATTTATTTTATAATAAATTTAGCTTTCAGCTGGATAGCGGCTTTATAGGGACAGGGAGACTTTTTGTGCTTAATCCGTGGGACTCTAAAAATTTTAACACGGAAAATATTAGAACCTTTACTAATGATTTTTTAGGCTCAACTTCAGAAGAATTTTTAGCGACTCAAGCGAACTTTTTTCCAGATAATTACATAATTCAAGGGACTCGTGTTAATGCTACTGGGTTTGGTCCGACCCGTGGAGTGACGGGTTCTTCTGTAGAGGTTACAGGCGAAGGATTCACTGCTGTCAGTGGAGTATTTTTTCAGATCCCTAATGGCCCTTATTTAGAATCTAGTTTTACTATTAATTCAGATAACAAAATAACCGCTACTGTTCCCACAGAAGGAATAGAAGCGCGAGGAAGCGCTAATTTGATATTGTCGGGAGGAAGTAATGACTCGCCGGGTAAATTTGAAGTAATATTAGATGCTTCTGTGGTTGAATTTAATATCACAGATGAAGGAGACTACTTGCAAAGTTCTACGAGGGTAGGAAACTTTACGCAGAGAGAAACTGTTGGTGGGGTAGTTTATTTAGTAACTAGAACTAGGTTTCCGGATGGGACAACGGCTGTTGTAAGTAGCGCTCCAGAATTATAAAATCGGCTTCTTTGGTGGTACTAACAATCAGAGAGGAGAAACCGAAAAACAACCTCCTTTTACTTTGTCAGTTCAGGTCTGCTTCGCCAATTTCTATAAAATATAAAAGCCTATATAGTCTTTCAGTGCCTTCATTATTAAAAATGTCAATAGGCATTTCCATGTTTAAATCAGGGTTGGGGAGATGAAGCCATTTTGAAACATAATTGTCATCCATAACGTCGCAACATTCATTAACTAAGTTAACAAATTCTATTAATTTTTCATTTTTAATTTTCATATTGAATATACTTAACGTTAAATGCAATAGAGATACGTAAAGAATCAGTCGGATTAGGGTCAACGTAATGCATTAGCCACGAAGGAAATATGATTACTTTACCTTCTTTGACCGGATAAGTAAAAAGACTAGAATCGTATTTATTGGATGAAAAATACCAATTTTCCCCTTCTTTACTCTTGGGGTTAGGCGACGCTAATCGATGTTGGGCGCGAGGGTCAAGAAAGTGGATAAAACCGGAATTTTCGGGAAAGTCAATGTAATAACACCCGGAATAGTTATTGCCCGGGTGTACATGAGGAGGGTTAAAATTACCTTTTTGGTTTACATTTAACCAAGGATCGATTTGACTCCACTCTCCAGTGTCCCAGTCATGTTCTTTTTCGATTTGAACAAGGAGTTTTTTGATTTGAATATTAAAAAAAGAATGGAGATTTTTATCTTCATCAAAACAAAGTTCGTCTCCACCGTAAGAGTTAAGAGAAGGGTTACTTAAGTTTTGCGATTCCGCTGAATGAGCGGTTATATGTTGTTGAGCTTTGGGGGAGGACACAAAGTCTAGAACCTGACGCTTAAATTGGGAATGGTAAGGAAAATCAAATTCCCACAGATCAGTAACAAATAAATCATGCTTCATTTATCCCTGCGTCGCTCATCGTATTGACGACGTCTTTCATTAGTGTCAATTTTTCTATTTAAGCTGCTTCGTCCCTCTTGAAGTCCCTCTAGTCTTTTGAGAATATATTCTCTCTTTTCTTTATCGTCTATCCTATCTATGTACTCTAAACTTTTTTGAAGAATACGAGGGTCTATCTTGGGCTGACGAGAAGGAACCTTAACTACGGAAGGGCGAGGGGCTGGGGCAGATTTTTTTTCTTTATTTTTATTTTTATCATCTTTTGAATCCTTTTTTATCACAGTTGGGCGATTAAAAACGGGCGCAGGACCCATTACCGTCGGTAATTTATGGGTTTCAAATGATAAATTTTCAGTTACTCCATTATTCATTATTTTAACTCGAGATCCTTTCACGCTTAAGAGCTCTATCCCGCTATCAACTGGTTTTTTATGGTTTAGGGTAAGAAATCTTTTAGGGAGATCTTTAGAATAAAGAAAGATGTTGGTTAGCCCTTGGTACTTCATAATACCTGTAAGATGAAGTTTAACGGGAGACTTAAGCACTACTGGAGGAAGCTCAATTTTGACTGTGTTTTCCTCCGCTAACCCAAAAGCGTTACGTTCGGTAATGACTTGGTAAGAGTTGTTTTGGCCTAGTACAGAACTTGCGATAAATATTAAGATTAATTTTTTCATTTTATTCGGCGTAATAGTAAGGGATTCTTGCGGTAGTATGGCACTTGTAACATTGATTATATGTCTCTACTAAAAGCTTAATATCGGAGTCCGATATGGTTGGCAAGTCATATTCTGGCATTTCGTGAAAGGTTTCTATTTGCTTCCTATATACTTTACACGCAGCGATTCTAGCTTGACGCTGTGAATTTGCGTAAGCTTGCAAGGATAGAGAAATAAGCAGCATGATTACAGTAATGGCTAGTAAAAGTTCCAATAAAGTAAAACCGTGCTTCATTCATTTATTTTGGAGATACTGTTTTATTTGCGGCCCAATGATGCAAACGGGATAAAAACCTTAATAACCTACTGTAAAATCTATATTTAAAAGTTTTTTCAAAAAGTTTTCTTTCTTTAGCTTTTTCCTCCCAAGCTTTCTCTCGTTCTTCTGCTTCTTCGGCGGTCTCTTCTACTTCAAATTTAATTAATTCTTTTTTGTCTATAACCCCGTTTCTGAAGATAAAGGAAAACTCAACCCACCATATATTTTCATCCTTGTCTTTTATAGAGGTATAAAAGTTTACGCTACCATTATGATCCACTTTACCCCAGCGACCTTTCTCGTAAGGGTATTTTTTAGCGGTATCTTCGGTTCTTTGTTCTGTATCTGGCGCTTCACAATTCCACAGAGACTTATCATTGATGAAAAGTGTTTGTTTATAGATTTTGTATTGAGCAAGTGCCTTTTCTAAACACTTAGTTTGAAATTCGACGCCCCTGATTGATCTACCGTAGCGACTAGAAACTTTTAAAAGCTTCTCTTGTTCTCTTGTAAGTAAGCCTTTTAAATAAGCCTTAGGTACAATTATGTCATCAAACATTCCCATGGCTTTTTTATTCCTTGGTTTCTTTCAACATTTAAAGCGAAGGCAGTATCTAAGGGTTTTGAATTATTTACTAATCCAATAGGTTTGATATCGTTCACTAAATAACGTGGCCCGGATCTTAAATCAAACATTATTCTATCATAACGAATATTGTAATGTTGGAGCATTCTGAGAGTGTGGTCTTCGTGCTTACTATCTCTAGCCGTCGTTAAAACTATAGTGTCAGACGGAGGTATTGAATTAAGAAATTCTACGCTTTCTTTTATTGGCTCCTCAGATAGATGACTAAATTGGCCTTTTTCCTCTATAGCTTCATCCAACTGTTCGTTACCCCAATGCTTTACGATAGTTCCATCGATGTCGATGAACCAAGTTTTATTTAGTGATTCCTGCATTAATTGCTCGCTTCTTGGGCCATGTTGTCGTGTTTTAGCATTTTAGCTTCAAGGACTTTAACTCTTTCCCCAGCTTCTACAGCTTTACTGGCTGCGTCTTGAGCCATTTGGTCAATTTCCTGAGCTTCATTTTGAGCTTCTTGCGCTGCTTTTCGCGCATCTTCTGCCGCGTCTTGGGTAGCTGCGGCACAACGACGGGCCGAATCGAGCATTAATCTTAAGTAACCACTTGCCATGACTATATTATATTAAGTGGGGATAGTTTTTACAATTTTATCGTTTATTCTTGCGAGTCCTTCAGGGGTGTCGCCATTTTTTATAGTAAGCTTGACTTTCGCTAAAGTATTTTTAGGGTCCTTGCGTCCAATCATGGCGATCATTCGGCGCTTTTTGTGGTTGTCTTCATTCTCAAACTGGCCTAAATCTACATCAAATTCCATTTCTAAAGTGTCTATTTTAAGGTGGTTATGACCAGCTAGGGTCATTAACGGTATCTCTACCTCTTGGTCTCCTTCAGTCGTGGGAAGGACGACTTTTTTTGTAATGGGTCGTCCATATTCATCAAAATACGTCCCTATAACTCGTTTTAAATGCTCGGTTTCTACATACCGTTGAGCATAAACTACAGAATTATAGAGACATTGGATCAGGTGATCGAACGTTTTTAGCGCAGGAGCACCTTTAAATGATCCAGATTTTGAATAAGGTAATTTGTCGTCAGCCATTAATTACTACCACTGCCGCCAGATGAGGAGCCTCCGCCGCCTCCACCAGCAGGAACAGGTTGAATAGCTGCCCCGAGAATGTCAAGAACTTTCATTAAGCCTTCTGGAGCCCCGTCGTCACGAGCTTCTACATGAACGGTATATTTTGCGGAATTATCAGTTTTCCTAATATTTTCACTTTTAGTAGATACTGAAGCCTTTAGATCTACTTTTACAGGTGACCACCAATTATCATATTTAACGCTAAGGTCGGTCTGGGTGTTTACAGAGCTAGTGTCTTGAGTGCTAGACTTGACTTCCATATCGAAGTCTACGGTAGCTTTTTTTACCCCTAGATTTGGGGTTTGTATAACTGAAAGCAATGGGACTTTAAGTTTTCTGTTTTCAATTTTTGTTGTAATAGCTCCATTTGCGTCTTTTGATTCGATAGGTGCATCGTAATCGAACTCTACTGTTCGAGCCTTAAGGTTTCCATTCCCATCGTCTTCTAGCCCGATATCTTTGATAAAGTTTTCCGTTGTGTGGGCTAATTGGCCCTGTGCTTTCGCTGCTCCAAGCAACGGTTCCGCGATGAGTGTCCCAATTGGGAGCCCTTTGAATTGATCTGCTATACTAGCC
>CEQV01041771.1_pt1 | contig 33184 bp, 31 predicted proteins | sample 530971 | NCBI WGS metagenome assembly CEQV01 (sample SAMEA2621173, study PRJEB7988) | marine metagenome | biome: marine biome (ENVO:00000447); feature: deep chlorophyll maximum layer (ENVO:xxxxxxxx); material: "saline water (ENVO:00002010), including plankton (ENVO:xxxxxxxx)" | depth 100 m
AAATCATTGTAGTGAATGTGACAAGCCAATTAATAACACAGATAACTGGATCTGTAGTAAATGTAACCCATATGAGGAAGAATAATGGTTGAATCTTTCGCAGATATTTACCTCCAGGTGGGAGCAGTAGGCTTTTGTTTGGTTTTGTTCGGAGTTATGATACTCAACCTTATTAAATCGCAAAAGGAGCAAACAGATGATCTTGAATCAATTAGAGCCGATTTAAGTAAAATGAGTGCTGAATTGAGTAATACACAAAATATAAGCATTAAGCTTATTGATTCTATTAATTCTTTCAAGGAGCATATGAACGATAAAATAGATCGAAAGTTTGATAGGCAAGATGAGAACCTGGAGGATCTATCAAAAAGCATTGCATATCTTCAAGGTAAAAACAATGGTGGTGCAAAATGAAAATAGATACAAATATAAGTCTTGAGAATATCTGTGTGATCCTTGCACTGGTAGGTAGCGTTATACTTGCTTTTGGATCAATGAAAGCTGATGTACGCATCATACAGGATCAAGTAGATAAGAAAGCAGATAAAGAATTAATAGAATACAAATTTGAAGTAATAATGGGTGAAATAAGCGAAATAAAACAAATATTAAATAAAGGAAAATAAAATGGATTGGTTAAACTGGGAAAATGCAGCGTATTTAATAGCAATTATACTTGGCGGGATGGTCACGATTGTTGGAACTAAATGGAGAATGATCATAAAAGAGCTAAAAGAGGTTGCAGAAACATATTCAGCAGCAAAAGCTGATGGGAAAGTTACCAAAGAAGAGGAGCAGAAGATCGCTAAAGAATGTATGGATGTCTTGTCTCAAGCGATCAAAATGGTCTGGAAATTCTAAATGATTGATAACCCTACTACTTTAAGAGTCGGAGTGGTTGGGGAATTGGCAGTGCAGCGTGATCTACTTAAACAAGGATTTCATGTTTATACTCCCCTTCTGGATGATTCAGAAACAGATTTGGTTTGTGAGACAAAGTATGGATTTAAAAGAGTCCAGGTTAAAACAATAACCAAAATGACCACAAAATCCTCAATAGAGGTTAGGTTATCTAAACATAAAGGATCAAATAGGATTGAAGTGTTAGCCGTTTATTATGAGCCAAAAGACATTATAGCTTATTTAAACTGGGATAACAAAAAGGATTCAATAAATCTTGCAATAAACAATGCAGTTAATAACCAAGAAAAGAAAAGAAAATACATTTATGCGTATTCAAATTTTCCAGTAGAAAGCTATGATTAATTTAGATGATATTAAAAATATAATAAGAAGCACTCTATATGATATAGAGATGTATTCACACGAGGCAGAGCAATTACTAATGGGTACTGGTGCAGTAGAAAGTAAGTATTATGCACTGAAACAATATAAGGGAGGCCCCGCCAGATCCTTTTACCAGATCGAACCCTCTACTTGTTTGGATAATCTTGAAAACTATTTAGTCTACAGAAAAAAGCTTTGGAGTAAAATTCACAAAAAATGTTTTGTACCACCAGAGATCATTAATGAAAAAGATTTAGGTAAGCTTGGATGGATACTTCAAACTAACATTGCATTTGCCGTTTGTATGGCGAGAATTAAATATAGAAGAGTACCAAAGCCTCTGCCTAAATTAGATGATATAGATGGACAAGCTAAATACTGGTTAAAGTATTATAATGCGGGTGGTAAAGGAACGATAAAAAAATACAAGGAAGCGTATAAGTTAATTGAAAAAGATATATAGTGTGACGGCTTTTCGTCACGGATGGGTGTAAGTGTAGCAATATCAGTATGAATTTAGTTCTCATAACCCAAAGGTCGGAGGTTCGAATCCTTCCCCCGCTACTCTCGAGAAAACCCTCTTTTTAGAGGGTTTTTTCTTTTGCAGTAATTAGCATTAGTTAGCCTCGGTGGTCATTGTTTGCCGTCACGATTCCGTCACGGTTTCATTTATAAGAAAGTTTGCTGATCAGTGAGGTAAGCCTACTGGTGTTCTTATGGACATAGTTTTCAGTAACATCTCCAGACTTATGCCCCATTAATGTTTTTACATCATACCTACTGGCATTGCAATATTCTTCCAAATATGTACCAAATGTGTGTCTAAATGTGTGAAGGGTACAATCGGGTGCAATTTGTTTTAATCTCTCTCTACTGCGACCAATAGCACCATATTTCATAAAGTGATCATTATCGTGTCTAAACTCACCTTTTAAAATGGTCTTTAACATTTTATGTAATGGTACTAAAACAATGTTTCCAGTTTTCTGCTGCGTAATCTTAATTATATTATTTTTTATGTGACTGGGTTGCAATTCCAAAGCATCACCTACACGCAAACCAGTGTAAAATAATATTGTCCAAAGTGTTTTGTCTTTAATATGATCAGTAGATAACAGATCCATTAGTTCAATTTTTGTAAATGCCCTGGTTTCTTTCTGTTTAATATTTTTTGGAAGTATTATATCTTCACAAGGATTTTCAAAAATAAATTTTCTTGCTTTTGCGTAATCAAAAAATGATTTAACTATTTTAATTTCTTCTCTAATTGTTTTAGGGGCAACGAGCCTCTCTCGCTGATCCATATAGGCTTCAATCTCTTCTATTGTAAATTCATCTACTATTGTATGTTGAAATTGATTTTTAAAATTATTAGTAGCTACCTTAATTCTGGTAGACCAACCTTTTGATTTTCGTTTTTCAATAACTGACTGGTACTGGGTGATCAGCTTATCCAGTTTAATGGGTTTGCACCTTAATCCGTGCTTTTGTTCAAATAATTGATCATCCCACTTTCGCCTTATAATTTCGGCAGTGGCTCTGTCTTTTGTTCCTGTAGATTTTCTTATTCTTGGTGAATCTCCAACCGTATACCACCAGTTTTTGCTATCTGGTCTTTTATACAGTTTGCTCACGCATTCCCTGTATGATTATCATGATTCATAAACACAGTTTTACAATGAACAGTTACCTTTTTATGCCAATTTATTTTACAGTAAACCACAGTATGCACTATTCTTTTTTCAAATACATATGTAACTGGTATTGTCATATAATGCTCCGTTAAAAACTTTTTCATAACCTCAAACATTCTTGGCAATACTTTCATATTCTCTTTTATTAATAAGTTGGTATCTTTAGTAATTATCTTTTCAATAGGATGGTTAGAATGATCATACAGTGTGCCAATATCTAAAAATGGTGTTACATCAATTCCTAATTTTTTAGATAACTTTTCATGCCCTTCAAATTGCAAAATTGTTCTATTTGCGGGGAAAAACCCCACTTCTACAAAACTTTCCATATCTGCAACTATTTCTTTAAATGATGAATTTTGTATTGGATAGGTGTTTTGTTTTAACTGCTCTATTTGTTCCTCTTGAGTTTTAATTTTATATTTTTGAAGGGTGATTAGTTCCTCCATATGATTCATATTCATTTCTTTATCTCCCAGGTTATTTATGATTCTTTTTTTACTCTCTTGATTTTTGTTGTTGTAATTATCAATATTTTTGATGAACATTTTTAAATCGCTAATTTCAAATCCATATATAGTACAGAGTTTTCTAATGTAATGTTGCGGTAGTTCCCCTCTGGATTTGTATGTTGCGAGGGTTCTGTTATCCATTCCAAGATATTCAGCTACCTCTTTATCAAAGCGAAATCCCTGTGTATCCTTTATAAAATTAATAATTCCTTCAATTTTAGGCATATGATCCTCGTAATAAATAAGTTATAAAAAAGTTGTAATTGTCAATAATTTTGTAATATATTGAAAACAACAATACTACTTCAAAAATACAAATAATGACAATTAAAGACAACAAATACTTAATTATGACAGAAAAAGACAACAATAGAAGAGAAGCTTTGTCGGTTCAACAAGTGGCCGATGAACTTGGCTATCACAACAAAAGAACTGTTATTGCGAATATAAAAGCGGGATTAATAGTGGGATATAAACAACCAGGTCGCAATGGAAAGTATTTTGTATATAGAGAAGATCTTGAAGAATTTAAAGATTCTTTAAAAGTAAGCGTAACTGATATGGCAATAGCGTGATCAGACTGATCCAAGACATATTTTATACTCTTTACGAAAATTTAGCACAAGCAATTATTTTTGTTTGTCTATTATATATGACAATCCACAACATATTAATAATTCTCTGATGATCATCGCCACAACAATACCACATACTAAAGGTGATCAGCCACCTCATCAAATATTCCTCCTTCTTACCTCCGCAATTCAAAAGGGTAATGATGGGGTGGCAACCATTAAAAATTTAATCTCAATAACATAAGGAAAAGAAAAATGGCAACTAATCAATTAAATGAAAAACTAATAAATAGTAGTAGGGATGGTTTAACACTTGGCGTAAGTGTTGAAGATATTAAGAGAGAAGATGAACAAGGGATTCACAAAGTAGATATTAATACTGGTGAAAGAACATTTATTCCAAAAGGGGTAGAAGAGCCAAACATATCTATTTATACTGAAGGATATTATAGAACAGAAGAGGGAGAACCTTACTACACATTAATTGCAAGGTGTGCTGCAAATATAAAGCTGACACCAAGAGGGAAAGTAAAGAAGGTTATAATAAATATTCCACTGTCTAATACCATAAAATTAAGAAAGATGCTTGATGAAATAGATGGGGAGGGCAAGTAGGATGAATTACATAAGTACAGTAGATATGTCCAGAGAGGACTGGATAGCGATCAGACAGGCATCCATTGGAACCAGTGACTTTGCATCAGCTTTAGGATATTCTCCGTGGAAAACACCATATGAACTATGGGAAGAAAAAATGAATGGTGCAAAGGACATTCACAGTTTCCGTTTTCAGCAAGGGCATTTATATGAGAAAGTTGTTCGCCATTGGTTTACGGAAAAGACTGGTCTAAAGGTAGTTAGGGATAAAAAGATACGCATCCATAAAGACTATGATTATTTAACTACGAATCTGGATGGTATTGTGAGAAGGGATGATGGTGTTAAGTCTGCAATAGAAATCAAAACTGTGGATCCAATGATATACAGACATTGGGAGGATAGGATTCCATTGTATTACCAGATCCAAGCACAAGGTCAGATGGCTATCACTGGATTTGATTCAGTGTTCTTTGCTATACAGATTGGATTCCACGATTATAAAATAGAAGAAGTCAAATTCGACAGGGAGTGGTGGGGCATCGTAAAACCCAAACTGGTGGATTTTTGGGAATCTTATGTTATTGAGAAAACCCCGCCACCCCCTATAAATAGTGATGATGTTGCCAAGCTATTTCCAAAAAGCAATGGTGACATTCAAATTATTGACAGTGAAGGAGAGATTCAATGGTTCGTAAAGGATCTAATCACTTTAAAAGAGAAGATTAAAACTTTACAGGAAGAACAAAAGAATATTGAATTTAGCATTAAAAAGTTCATTGGTGATTCAGATGGTATTCGGGATATAGATAACCAGTGGACAGTATCATACAAAACAGGAAAGCCACGCAAGTCTTTTGATAAAAAGGGGTTTGGTGCAGATCATCCAGATCTACTTGAAAAGTACACAAAGGAAGGCAATGGTTTTCGTTCATTTAGAGTAACGGAGGTAAAAAAATGAGCAAAAATGGAACAGTATTCACTCATCCGATGGATCTATCAGAAAAGGATTTATTGAGTGGGTTGGATAGGAGAGCGAGTAATCGAGCAACACTTTGTGTTTGGATAGGGAATAGTCTTATTGAAGGTACAGATTACGCAGCAAGAAGAGGAAATAAGAAAAATCTGGAAAAGCCAGGTGCAGAAAAGATTGTTAGTGCAACAGGACTTACACCAACATTTCCAAGTTTACATAAATACGAAGAGGCAGCGTACTCTGGTGTAGATATTAAGGAAATTGTTATACGATGTGAGTTAGAGCAAAATGGTCGAATCATAGGTACAGGCATCGGTGGCAGATCTGTGAAAGAGCATCACGGAAATATCAATGCTGCGTTAAAGATGGCAAAGAAATCTGCATTAATTGATGCGGTACTTACCACTTTTGGATTATCTCAAATGTTTCAACAGGATTGGAATGAAAAAGATCAAGAGGAAGATAGAATCCGCAAGGTAAAAGCGAATATGAAAAAGAAGGAATATACAGAAAAAGCCAAGATTAAGACTCTGGATGATATGAAGGAAAAGGAACAAAAGAAGGATGCAAAGGATCAGACAAAAGAGGAATTAGGGAATAACATATTTGCCGTAATTGACAAGATTGATGATGATAAAATTGAAAAGATAGAGATTATCGAGTTTGTAAAAAATAAATGTGGTAATCGTGCCAATTTTGACAACAAGACCTTTGCTCCCAGTTTAACAAAGGATCAATTATGCAATTTGGCAGAGGGAATAAAAGCCATACTAAAAGGAAACAAACCTATTTAGGGAATAGAGAATGGCGGGATTTAGTAAAAAGGTACTCCCTTGCTCAACTGGATTATCCAGAGGGCATTGGAATTTACAGGGTGATAAATGTAAAGGAATCTTTGGTTGGCTATACCCCTTTATGCGAGATCCCGCCTGTCAAAATGAAGGAATTAATTAATGAGTGTATTCGAGAGCATAGTAGACTTAAAAGAAAAGAAGAGCGTGGTGAAAGAATCGAGCCAGACATTGTGTGTCCACGAGAACAAAAGTTGGCAGCCATACGAGCCAGAAGTAAACGCATCTGAAAGTTTATCCTGTGAAGATTGCGGATGTGAATTAGAACTACCAGAGGAATCTTTTTAATGGTGACATTTACCCACACAGACATTTTTCATATTAAAAATGGTCTTGCTAAAGAGATGGCAAGATACAAACACGAACACGATGAAAAGCGTGAAAATCAAGTTGAATCAACTCTCCACAAAGTTGATCAGCTAATAGAAAACCACATACCAAATGAAGATAAGCATAACTATACCAGGGCAACCACAAGCACAGAAGAGACATAGATCAGTAAATAAGAACGGCAATTTTTGGAATTATGATCCTTCCAAGAAGGATAAGCACAATTTTATAAAGATTGCCAATTTATATGCTCCAAATTTGCCCATAAATGGAGCGATCTCCCTTTCAGTCGAGTATCACTTCGACAGGCCAAAATCCCATTATGGTACTGGAAAAAATAGCGGAAAACTAAAACCTTCAGCACCAATGGTTCATATTAAAATGCCAGACATAGATAACTGCTTAAAATTCACAATGGATGCGTTGCAGTTATCAAAAAGATTCTTTGATAATGATAGCCAGATCAATGAGATATATGGGAAAAGATTTTATACAGATAATCCGAGAACCGAGATACTAATTATGTACGATGAGCCGAGGTCGTAAACCAACAAACTGGAACCACGATGGAAACTTTGCTGATAACAATATTTTTTATTGCGAATGTTGTGAAAGGTGTTGGCAAGTAAAGTATGTCAATAGTGCTAATGGTATTAATTATTATGAGGATTTTCCAACTTATAAGCGTAAGAGAAAAATATGCAAAGGATGTAAATGACTAAAGAAATTGCAAAATCATTATACAACAAAGCAACGGAAGTTGCCTATAAATATAGCCATACAGATCGCTCAAATAACTTTTCTGGCGAAACATTTACTGTACACCAAATTGAACCATTATCGGCTCAAGCAGCACTGGTTACATTTGAAAAATCTTCGGGTAAGTTAGGTCTTGCTCATTTTATTCATGTCAATATGCCAAGTAAACCATTTTGGACATATTACTTTTTAGGTTCACAACATCTAATCAACTTGGATAAGATACCAGACAAATACCACGAAGTAGAAATACACAACTTCAAACTCAATTTTGGAAAGGAATAAAAATGGGAGAAGAAAAAGTATATATTAACGGAATCAGCATCAAGGAACATACTTTTGGTGATGGGAATAGTATTATCAAGTTAGCAGTTCATAAGGATGCAGTTGATCAATTAGGTGAACTTACAAACAATGATGGATGGGTTAATGTTGATATTAAAAAGCGTAGAGAAGTCGGTGAAAAAGGACAAACGCATTATATGGAATTAAACACCTATAAACCAAAACAAGGGCAAGATCGTTCCCCACATGATCCAGGCGATGAGAATGATAGCTTACCCTTTTAAGGAGGTTGTATGATCGTATATGAATGGATAGCTAACCTATGGATATTAAGTACCAGTATTATAATGCTCATTGCATCACTGGTATTTCTTCCCGCATCGTTAGATATATTATTTAAACATATCTATGAATGGTATAAATCTTGGAGCAAAAATGATTAAAAAAATAAAAAAGTTCATTCGGAAATTTGTTGTACCCAGAGAAGAGTACGATGAACTCAACAATAAAAAAGTTGAACTGGAGATTAAATACGCAGAAGAACGAAAGAATAATGAGATATTTGCTTTTAAGATACATCGGACACAACAACAGATCATTAAGTGGGAACAACGAAAAATAGGTAATGGAAAACTAATCAACTTTGTGAGGACTCATCTAAAATGAGTATAAAAACTGTTGGTTATATTTCTCTGGAACGGAGAATAATGAATAGCGATATACATCCATTGCAAAAGAAGAGATCGTTTACCAGATATGAGGCTTGGATAGATCTATTACAACTGGCTGAATATGATGACAATGAAACACTAAAAAGAGGGCAGATTTGTCACTCCAATAGGTATCTGGGTAAACGATGGAAATGGGATAAAATGAAGGTGCATCGGTTTTTTAAGAAGCTTGAAAAGGATCAGAGGATAGAAATAACAATTGATACGGATACTGATACACCTTCCGATACACCTTCCGATACGGCAAGTGATACACCCAAAACAATCGTAACTATACTAAAATACAGAGACTTACAGGGATTGCGAAAAAATAATGATACACCAAGTGATACGGCACCCGATACGCTACCCGATACAGTAAGTGATACAAATAATAATGATAATAAGTTAAATAATAGAAAAATAAATAAATACTCTGTTCATTTTTTAGAAGCTTGGAAAATTTATCCAAACAAGAACGGAAAGAAAAAAGCAGAAGAGAAGTATCGTGCAGCACTTAAAAAGACAGATCACCAGACTATCCTTACTGCCCTTAAACAACAAATAAAGCACAACTGGAAAGAAACAGATAGCAAGTATATCCCGATGTTTAAGACTTGGCTCTATGGCGAATGTTGGGAGGATCCGATACATAAAGTGTTAGAGTCCAACAAAAAAGTCGAAATAAAGCCGAGAGTATTTATATGCGATGGATGTGATAAAAAGATAGAAAGTGAAAAAGATCTGTCCATATACGAGCGATTTTGCGAATGTGAAGGAGAATTTATCCCAAAATGGGAGTACGAACACAGAAAACAACAGAAAAATCCTTTAAAAGTGGTACAAAAATCAGAGAAAGAAAGAAGTGTTGATGAAATGTTAGAAACTATTTTACAAGGAACAAAAATAAAATAATGCCTACTATTAGACAAAAACCAAGCGTTGTAGTTCTTGAGGTTTATGAGAAAATAATCGCCAGAGGAGATGTACATCCAGTGACGATGAAGAGATATAAAGAACTACTACAAAAGCAACGAAAAGTAATTCATATTTAATTTTTTAAAATTTACTTCAGCTGAAAACTTTATTAGTTTAAGTGAATTTCAAATTATTTTAAAATATTTCACATTCCCTCTTATTTAATGGACATCTGCGTTAAGAACTTTACGCATGAATTTGTATGTTCTAATTATACATTCGATAACTTGCATCCTATCAGCACTGGCGGGTGCATATATTTATAGAAAAGGAATACAGGGCGAATCTGTCCTATCAGTTCCAGAAAAAAAGCCAGAATCCACACAAGTAAAAGAGGTTTGGGATGAAATCTGATTCTGCAAGTCTCGTTTTACACCTTCCAATAAAATTTAAAAAACATAGTGATGATTTTATTCGTTCATATATGACGATTTATGCAATGAAACAGGGATATTACACAGATGAAATAATTGTAGGGATTGCGTAAAAATAGTATTTGTAAAACAAAATAGAACAAAATGGCAAGAGGACTTAAAAAAGGTCAAACAAATAATCCAAAGGGAAGGCCCAAGATTTCACTGGCAGAAGAATTAAGGGCAAATCCGAAGGTTAAAACAGTAATAAATAAAGTGATTACAGTTGCATCAACATTAAACACAAAAGGAGAACATCCACAGGCAATGACTTGTGCAAAAGTTTTATTGGACAAATCAATTCCATCGTTAAAGGCTCAAGAAATAGATGTGCAAGGTGGGGTAAAGGTTACCATGCCTACTGTAGTGATCAAGGCGAAAAAGAATGGAAAATAACGAAGTAAATGTAGAATTAAACAATACGCAGCAACAATTTGTTGCTGATGAGTCTGCAATCGTTGGAATGTTTGGTGGTTTGGGTAATGGTAAAACATTTGCGGGTTGTTTAAAGGCAATACTGCGGATACTGGATCCAGATCAGCCACCACAACTTGGACTTCTTGCAAGGCAGACATATCCAGAATTGCGGGATTCCACGCAACGAACCTTTTTTGAGATATTACACTTATTTGGGTTTGTTCCTGGCTATCATTACGAGTACAAAAAACAAGAGAACAGGATCATATTTAAAAATGGTCACGAAGTAATATTAAGATCACTCGATGATCCCGCAAAGCTTTTGAGTATCAATCTTGGTTGGTTCTACATTGACCAAGCTGAAGAAGTTGCTGAAGAAGTGTATCTAACATTATTAGGTAGACTTCGTGCAGTAGATAGTGTGCAAGGATGGATCACTGGTAATCCATTAGGGCATAATTGGGTATGGCAACGCTTTATTCACGATCCGATACCTGGGCATAAGATGTATAATGCTCCAACAGATGAAAACAAAGACAACCTACCAGATGGTTATATTGAGTCTTTGCAGAAGAATTACAATGATATTTGGGTGAATCGTTATTTATTTGGCTCGTGGGATGCCTTTGAAGGGCAGATCTACCCAGACTTCGATACTAACCTCCATGTTGTAAATGACAGAAGTTTGCCAACAGAATGGACAAGAATTATTGCAATAGATCACGGCAGAACAAACCCGACTGCCGTGCTATGGGGTGCGATTGATAATGATGATGTGCTATGGGTATATCGTGAGCATTATGAATCTGGTAAGGATGTTGATCATCACGCAAAGATAATCAATGCTTATAAAGGTGAAGGTTTATCAGAGGTTTATTTAATTGATCCTTCTACTGGTGCGGGGAAGCAAGATGATCCAGAAACAATTGGGAATAGGTACAGAACATTAAATGTACCAGTAGTTAATGCTTGGAACGATGTGCAAGGTGGCATTGATAAGGTAACTCACTACATTAAAAGCAATAAGGTTAAAGTAATGCGTAGTTGTGTCAATTTCTTGAGGGAGGTAATCAATTACCAGTGGGAGCAGCCGTCAGCATCAAAGATTGATATGAATCAACCAGAGCGACCATTAAAGAAGGATGATCACGCTATGGATAGCTGGAGGTATATGACGGCATATGCTTTTGATAATGTGAAATCTGCACCACCAAAACAGGCAGAAGAGAATTTTATTGAATCAATTATTATAGAACCAGAAGTAGAACAACAAGACTGGAGTAACATTTAATGGCTATTGTATCAGATACATCCACCACACTTGAACCAGATGTACATATAAAGAATGTCGCTGAAACTGCCGATCACATAGCAAGGATAAGAAGGTGGTTTGATCAAAGTAAAAAGGCGAGGGAGCAGAAAACAGATCGTTGGAGAAAGAACGAAAATTTATATTATGGCAATCACTGGGGTAATGTAGCACCGACAACCAGATGGCAGACTCGTATGGTGTATAACTTCCCATTTAGTGCAGTAGAAACAATATTGCCTATCATTGGTGACTTTATGCCAGTAGTGGACATAATGCCTAAAGGTAGTAACGATGTATTCTTTGCTGATTTAATGCACAAGAGATTTCAACAGATTGCACAAAACACCAACTTATATACTAAAATTATTGAAAGTGTGAAGGATGCACTTCTATATGGTAATGGATTTATCGAAGTGTTACCAGAGTTTAGTGAGGAAGGTGTATTTACAGGGTTTGATATACAAGTGGTAGATCCTTTTACAGTAATACCAGAAGCATATGCGACAGATATAGAGTTAGAAAACAATAATTACTTCTTATTCTGCGTACCAATGAGTTTAGACACTATTGAAGCACAATTTGGTGTTCGCCCAGGTGGTGAAGGGAATTTAGATGATTTTAGAGCATTTCAGATAGAAGATGGTGAGGCACATCACAATGATCGTAAAAACAATAAGGATATGGCACTGGTTATTGAATGTTACTTTGATGATCCAGATAAAAAAGCGTATCCAAATGGTAGGCATACGATCATAGCGGGTGAGACATTGCTTGTTGATGAACCATTAGAAATATATCGGATGCCAGTGTTTATGATTGGTAATTATAAATCACCTCATCAATTCTGGGGTAGGGGTGAACCAGAGAATGTTCGCACTATTGTAAAAACAATTAATGAAACAATGTCAGCAGTAGCAGATAACATTCGTAAAGCGGGATTCCCGACAAGAAAAATAACACCAAGAGCGAAAGCGAAGGCAGTAAGACCGATTACTGGTAGACCAGGGGAAGAAATATTAGTAGATGATCCAAATGATGTTTCTTGGGAGCAACCACCTACTATTCCTTCGTATATACAAAACTTTGTGCAGCAGAATACAATGTTTATGGATGCGATTACTGGTATACAGGATGTAACACAAGGCAGAACTCCTACAGGGGTAAAGTCTGGTAGAGCCATTATGGCATTGCAAGAAGCCAGTCAAACAAGGATACGATTTAAAATTAATCAAGAAGTAAAGCGATATGTGCGAGAGATCGGTACATATATGGTCAATCTAATGCAGATATATGATACAGAAATATCAGAGATTCGTGAGAAAAACCCTACTGGTGCGTATGAATTTATTGAGTATAACCCTCAAGGAGTGTTTGATGCAGAAGGAAATGCAGAAGGTACACCAGAGTTTGATCCAACATCAGCTAAAAGACTTATGGATAGTGAATTTGATGTTGAGGTGGCGAGTGGATCACGATACCCTGGTGGTAGGTTAGCAAAAGAGGAAAGAGCGATTGAGTTGTTTACTCAAGGTATTTATGGCATAGAAGATGTTGTTAAGGCATTAGATGAGCCAGATAAACAGGATATTATTGAAAGATTCTATCAAAGACAGGGTATGGTTCCACCAGAGCAACAAGAACAACAAGCTGATCAAATGGGGCAAGTAATTGAAATGGTTAATCAAGCGGGTAGTGGTTCACCAGAAGAGGAGCAATTAGCACAAATGATAATGGAACAACCAGATCTATTGAGTAGTGAGCAATTACAAGCATTAGATCCCGCCATTATGGAGCGTATTTCACAATTTATACAAGGGAGTCAAGCATAATGCCGTCAATAAAAGATCCAAAAACTGGTAAAAAGAAAAAATTTAAGTATAACCGTGAAGGTTATAAAGCTTATGCAAAAGCAATGGCAAACACAAAAAAACAAACAAAGTCTTATTAGACCAATAGGGAGTAATAAATATGTCAGATGATAAAAATTATGATGATGTCGTTATAGAGGCCTCTGATAAACTGTTCGCAGATGAGTCAGAGCAACCAGAAACCGATGTCAAAGAGTCGGAAAAGACTACAGAGTCACCAGAGCCGACAACTGATAAATCCGAAGTAGTTGAGGAAAAAGAGCCAGAGTATGTATTTACCGATGAAGATGGTAGTCAATTTACCATTGATGAAGTGAATACTTGGCGAAAGGATAGCGATAATAAAAAGTCGTGGCAACAATCCAATACTCAATCTGCACAAGAGGTATCAGAACAAAGAAAGGCAATACAACCTATGATTGATCTGGCGAATAAGCTTGAAGGTAAAAAGGATATAATCCATACCATTAAAGATTATTTAAAGGAAGAAATTGGTGAGGATGCGGAGCAACTTTTCGAAGACTCTTTGTCACTTGATCCAGAAAAAGTGGCAAATCCTTATACCGAAGAAAATGAAAGGTTACAAGCCGAGCTTAATGATCTAAAAAATCAGCAGAATATGGAAAAAATGGTTAAAGACTTTAAAACTGAATTTAAAGTGACAGATAGACAGGCTGAAAAGGTACTTGATTATGCAGTAGATCATTATGAAAAAACAGGAAGGGCATTAAGTCTGGAAGAAGCACATAAGATTCTTAATTCCGAGAAATTGGAGAAAGAATTGGAAAAGGCTAAAAGGACTGTGCCGAATCCACCAACAAAGGTCAATAAAACTCAAGGGGCAAAGGATATTGCTGAAAAGCGAGATCCGAACAAAAGAATGTCCTACGATGATGTTGATGTTAGTGGATTTAATCTATTTGGTTAATTAATAAAGGAAACATAAATGCCAACAGATAGTTTAGCAAGTGTTACCAGTTTAGAGGCTCTGATCCGTACAAAGTATATGTCTGTACTTTACGACAATATTTTTGTTAAGAGTCATCCTTTGGCTGCAATACTTAAAGAAAAGGCAAAAACATACAATGGTAGACAGATCGGAGTACCTCTTGAGTACGCTGATTCTGGTTCTGGTAATGTATACTGGGGTGGTCAGCACGGTGCTACCGATCTAACTCCCGCAGTCATAGATCCATTCGTTCTTGCAAAATATGAACCGAAAATGCTCACTGGTACTCTTCGAGTAACCAAAGAGGAAATGCTCATTATGAACAGTGATGAAGCAGTTAAAAATGTCGTTAGTTCAAAGGTAAAGAACCTCCAGAAAACTCTGGAAGCTACTTTCTCTTCAAACTTACACGCTGCAAGTGCTTCATCTGGTGCGTGGCACTCTTTGAAAGAGATTATTAGTGCGATTTCTGGTAATAGTCAAACAGAATCCCCAGTAATTGGTGGAATTGCCGTTACTACCGATGGTAGTGGTGACTATTCTGCGGGTGGATGGTGGCAGTCACCAGTGATTAATGCAGAAACTGTACACGGAGATGCGTTAACAGAGTCTGATTTGCTAAATGCTTCAGATGCAGCATACTTTCCAAAGCTATTAGCAAGGGGAGTTGCCCAGTCTCGTAAGCAAACTGGTGAAGATCCGAATTTGATTATTGTAAGTCAGTATTTATTTGACTTGCTTGAGCAAGTTCTTGATCCTCGTAAGACTGGTTCAAAGATGAATGAAAAAATGGGATCAATGGGTTTTAACTCTATTGATTTTCGTGGAATACCAGTAGTAGCTGATAACCACCTAACTGTTGCAAGTAACAAAGCAAGTATCTATTTCTTAAATACAGATTACTTGTATATGTTCTTCAACTCTGGTGCAAAGTTCACTGCGGGTAAATTCGTTGAAGCAGAAAGGTCTAACACTTTCTCAATGAAAGTTCACACTTATGGTCAGATGGCTTGTACCAATCGTAAGGCACATTGTCGTATAGATAATGTCTATAGCGATGGATCATATGTTTAACCTCGTATAGTTGCTTATACACGATGGGGGGAGGTGTATTCATCTCCCCTCATTGACGATCAAGGAAATATTTTATGACAAACAATGAAATGCTAACATTATTAGGTACAAGGTTGGAAGATCCAAGCGGAGATTTATTTACCAACACCACAAAACTTTTATTATTAAATGTTGCTCAAGATAAAGTAATTCAACTTTTAAATAGCAATGCTTTAATTGACTTACATCATTTTAGGTCAAATGTCGCAAATGAAAATGATTCTGTACTTAATGAAAAATTTATAGATATAACTTCATCAGTTTTTACTGGTGCTAATACACCATTTGGTGGTGTATACGGCATCCAAGCGATCAAACGAACAAATTCATCTGTTTATTATCATAAAATATCTTTTGAGCAATATACAGATTGGTCAAATGGTAGTGTATCAATCTCCTTTCAATCGCCAGTATACTGGTTTAGAGGAAACAGGGTATACATTTCAGATAATGATGCGTTAGATGTTTATTATATAAAAAAACCTACTGCCATTGTCGCAGATGATAATTCTTCTTCGTTAAATAGTATATATCACGATGCAATTTTAGAATTTGCAGAGGCAGAATGTTGGAGAACTGTTAATCAGCAAGATAGACAAGCTGATGCACAGAATCGTGCAATTGCGATGATTACATCACATAATGAAAATTCTGTAGTGATGGATTATGTAAGTGGAATGGTTCCATATAATACCTCTGGCGATCTGGTAATACAGGAGAGAGTCGTAGGTGGCTGAACTAATTGACATTTCTGAATTTAAGGGAGTAAAGACACACGCTGATGTAGAGGATCTAAATGATATTATTGCCCAGAATATGGAAAACCTCAAAATTGTTGATGGTCAGCTTGTTAAAACTTTTGGGGCGGGGCAACCTTCATCTATACCTACTTTTGGATTATCAGCAGTTAATACAAAGTTTTCTACCACATATACAGTCTACAATGTATATACTTTTATTTCAGACAAGTTTAGTTCCGTAGAATACAGATATATACTTGCAATAATTGATTCAAATAATGTACTTAAATTGTTTTGGTACGATCCATCTTTGCCAAATGTATCAGACCATTTGCAAATTGAAGATAATATTTTATTTTTCGAGACTGCATCTGATTCTGGCTTTGCACAAAGCAATAATGTTATGTGTATTGAAGTCAAAAATCCCTCTGACTCTGCCATAGCAAATACTGACTTATTCGATACAATTAATTATAAAACAGGCAATAAGCACTTCGTAAATACAAATAGTGCAAAAACTTGGGGAGGTAGTTTTTTTGCAACGGCAACCGATACTGGATTAAGAAGTGTGAATTTTGGTGGTAAGCACGGCACTCATTTATTTGTAAATACAAACGCATCAAATGACACAACCAGTTTTACGAATATTGCACTACTATCGTTAAATAATAAAATATTATCAATGCATAGTTACGATACTGGTAGTAGCGGTAGAATACAGATCTCTGTAGGTGCATCGGGAGTTACTGAATTAAATACTGCTCTTTATAATCAATTTAAAGCGTATTCTACATTTAAAGTTGTCACTATGGTCAATTTTAACAATGCTATCTATGTATACTATTCAGCAAAAAATGGTGATCAATATTATAATGCAATTGTTAAATATGTAATTAATAGCGATGAAACCATTACGGAAACAGGAATTGATGGACACGATCCAGATAGTTCTGAATGGGGTGATAATGATTATACAGTAGCAACAAATGAAGCATATTTCTATGAAGCGGGTACAGGAGATCTTTATCTTTTAGTGCCAGGTGATCAATTGTTTAAAATTACTTCAAGTGGTATATCAGATTTTACTACTCCATCAAATACAGGTGGATATACTTGGAAAGGTGTTACTTCAATAACTTCCACTCATAGTGGTCAAAACTATGAATATTTAGTTTTAGCTGAATCAACGGCTTCAAATCATAAATTTCATTTTAAAGAATTAATTAACAATCTTAATTGGAGTGACGGAAATGCTTTAGCTAACGAACTAAAAATGGTTACAAAAATGGATTTTGGTGATGATTCTGGTACAAATGAATCTATTGTAGCTTATTTATTTAAAAGCAGTGGCAGTGAACATCTATTAAAATATAGTCAGCACGGAAGTGGAAGTGCATTAGGCTCCCCTCTTTCTTGGGCAGATGTTAATTCATCAGTATTTACTACTTCAACAGTTATTACTCGAATTAAAAATGCTTATAGACATCCAGGTGGTACAAAATATTTAATGGTCTGTACAGATGATAGTGGTTCTTTTGGATCTGGTATGGCTCACGGCAATTTATATAGAGTAGCTACAGATAAAACCGCTCATACTTTAACTGATAATGCAGCCGATACTTATAAAGGTTGGAATCCCACTTGCGTTGATGATGTTGTAACTGGGGTTGCAAGTGACAATCAATGGTTTGAACACGCAAAAGGATATATTGTTGCCTATGGTGTTGAGTATGTAACGCATAATAGTTCAGATGCTTCATTAAATAATCTACCAAGAGCATCTTTAATAAGAGCAACCGATATTGGTTGGGGTACAGGCACTTGGGGAGGATCTGGCAGTTGTGATTATAGGTGGGTAGATATAATGGGTAAATATGATTTTAAAGAAATATCTACTTCAAACACATCTTCCACACCAACTGTTTATCATAATAAGGATAAAAACCCTATTGTTGCTACAAATGATACTGTAAGGTTTATACCAGGGGCAATTGGTAAGGTTTCAACCAACGAAGCAAAAGGTGTCTGGGTAGGGTATATTAACCGAAGTTTATTTAATTCAAGTGTTACTATAACCCCTAACTGGTATGCCTATTCTAATGTCCTTAACAATCCCTTTAAGCTTGAATTAAAAAATACTTATAAAACAAGTAGTGAAATAAGGGCGGGTGATGCAGTGAAGTATAATTGCACTGCAATTTATGATGGTATACAAGAAACCTTGTTTGACAAAACAAAGGAATTAGTTATTACTGATTCTGGTATTAATAATTCAATTGTAGAGTTGAAGGCAGAAATAGCAGATATAACTGCAATTAATAAAAGAATTACAGGAATAAATGTTTATCGTGCAATTGGAACATCTGGTGCATATGGTAATTTTCAATTAATTGGGCATATGACCTTTATTGATACTAATAATGATCTTTCATCTGTTGGTACGGCAAAGGAATGTAGTGGTGTTTTCTTTAGTAATGATAAAATACATATTAAAACTACAGATGTATCTACAATAATTGGTTTAGGCTATACAGAATTTTTAGGTAATAATAAATATGCGATTAGTTCAGATGGTGGTTTTGATGGGATTGATAGTGCTTCTGAAGGAGAAGATACATTAGTTCCTTTTTGGATCAATTCTGGTACTGTTAGACCAATGAGTGCATCACAAACATATATGGTTGTTAATTCAAATACGAATATTTCAAATAGCACAAAATATATTATTGATAATGAGGGTATTCAAACGGCAGCTACGGCACTACCAAGTTCACCACTTACAAGTCCTGTTGATACAGGATTTACTTTAAATGCAAATCATGATTGGACAAAAGATGTGCAAAAAACATTTACAGTTACTGCTGATATATCAAATGTTATAAAAACTGGGGATACAATAAGAATAGGTAGCCATGTTAGTTCCAATATTGTTATAAATAGTGTAGGAACAACTACTTTTGTTGGTACTCCATCTGCAACGGCAAGTGGCATAGGTGGAAATGTTAAAATACGAGAAGTTGTATCTGGTGAATACATTGTTACTATTTCAAGAGGTCAAAGTATTAATTATGCAGATGTAGATTATTCTACAAATACGGCAGCAGTTCATACAAATGGATCTACGATTAGGAAAGTGCCAAGTGTCAATTATGTGCAACTTGATTGTGACGATAATGCAAATTTTGGGAATACTTATTTAGATAGTGATGGAAACTTTAATGGTTCATCTTGGAAGCTAAAAGAAAAAAGTTGGGGTTCTTACGAAACAAAATATTCGGGTGTTAATGGTGCATACGGAGGATCATCTATTGGTTTTATTAAATTTCACAATTATTCTACTGATTTCCCCTCTGATATAACACAAAATTCTTTATCTGGTAGCATTGTAATGTTTGGAGAAAAATCTTTTGAAGTTGAAGGAAATAGTGCTTATCAAGATGATATTGGCGGGGTTTGGGTTAAATCAACAGAAAAAATGTCCTCTGCATCAAATAATAAAGATTTTACAGGAAATTTATTAGAGGGATTTAGTGTGGCAACTGCATCTGGATCATCTACCCCAGGTATGGGTTATACAAAATCATCAAATAAAATTACAATTACTTGTAGAGATTTTAGATTGGATGATTTAGGTGAATCTCCTATTCAGACAGTTTATTCTAATAGAGTAAATGGTCAATATGCAAAAATTGTCAAAAGTAGGCTATTTTTAGGAAATGTAAATTTAAATCCAGACGATAAGGCAGAGGAGCGACAAGATTATGTTGCATATAGTGAAATAAATCAATTTGATACCATTCCAGTAAGCAATGTGATCGCTTTTGAGGATCGGGAGGGTGGTGCAGTAACTGGTTTAGCATCCTTGTTCAATAGATTAGTTGTTTTTAAGCCTCAAGCAATTTTTATTTTAAGTTTATCAAATCCAACAGATCCAACAACTTGGCAAATTGTCGAATCCAAGCATAATATAGGAAATGTAGCATCCAGAGGTGTAGTAGAAGTACACGATAGCGTATTTTTTGTTTATCACGATGGTATTTATGAAATATCAGCAAATATGGCTGCCAGTTCAACGGCTACACCTTCCGTTATGAACAAAATAAGTTATGATATTGAGGATCAGTTCAATCTTGCCACAACGAAGTCACAAATAAGGGGCATATTTGATCCAAATCGCCAAGAAATCATTTATAGATGGTTAGAATCATCTACCGAAAGAGTTTGGGCATATAACTACGAATTAAAGACTTGGAGAAAGATTGATATGGGTAGTTTTAGTCTAACTTTATTGAATTATGACGAAAATGGCAGTCCGTTGAATTATGATGTTGCCACAAATAAAATCATCAAGTTCGATACAAATAATGCAAGTATTACAAAATGGAAGAGTAAAAAGTTCCCATTAGACTTACATCGAAAAAGATTAGTTCGATATTTAACTGTTCAATACACTGGCAATGATGCAATGACGGCAAATGTGTATTTGGATGGTTCTGGTTCAGCATCATTCAGCAAAACTGGATTAAGTGCGGGAACAACAAGATTTCCAGTAAAAAGATATGCAAACAGAGTAGAGTTGGAATTGACCTCTCCCAGTAGCACAAATGATCTAACAATTAAACGATTACAATTAGAAGTGGAGTAACATTATGGCTTTGACACCCGCAACGGCAATGTTTTTAACAAAATTTGCTAAAAATACGGCAACACAATTACCTGGTTTATTACAACCGAAATTTGGCAATACTGCACAAGGAAGATATTTAAAAGCAGTGAAAAAGCACGGAGAATTTGATCAAGGTCAAGAATCAATGATTATTGGCGATACTGCAAGGAAAGCCAATACTCAAGCAGTGGTCTCGAATAAAAATTATCAAGGACAGATGATTAACAGAGGTACACAAGATAGTGTGGCAAACATTCGAGCAATGAAAGATTCTGAAGCGAATGTTCGTAATCAAGTTAGTAAAACGGCTGCCGATTTATATATGAGTGAACAAACTGCAAAAAAACAAGCTGAAAAAGATTTAGCAATTGGAGCAGATAAGGTTAAGGCTGATAAGCGAAATGCTCTGATCAATATTTTAACTGGGGGTGCTTCTGCGGGAGTTGAAAGTTATGTAAGTGGTCAGCAAGATAAAGGTGTAAAAGATGCAATGTCTAAATATCAAGCAAGTGATGATAAGGATCCGCAACAATTGTTTGATACATTGTTAAATACTGTCGGCTATGAACAAGCAATTGCAATAATGAAAGCAATGGCGGGAGGTGTGTAAATATGGCTGATCAAAAAATAGCTGATTTTCTTAAATCAAATAATATGGTTAAAACAAAAGGTAGACAAGCTACCAATCAGTTAATTCTACCACCAGTTAATGGAGGTGATCCAGATACGCTTAATGTTACTGAAGCTGAAATGAATCGTTTTTTAATTGACCAATGGAAAGAATCAAAAAAAGATAAAAAAGAAAAAACGGCAAAAGCGAAAGAAGAAGCATCAAAGCCAATTTTTTCAATTACTGCCGATGATAGTACAGAAATAAAAGGTAAATCATTAAGCGAACTAAAAAAAGAAGGTGAAGCCTATGAGGGTATGACTGGTAAGAAGCTTTTTTATGAAGAACCAGAAAAGCCAGAAAAGGTTGATGAATCGGCAAAGCGTGATAAATGGATGAAAACCATTATGGAATTACAGGATAAAATGAACAAAACGGCAATTGATACTGCGGGAGACACTACTTATGCAATGCCTCAAAACATTTTTAATATGGCACAAGGGCAACAAGCAGCACTTACAGATTCCGTTAATTTTAGTTATGGTAGGGAAGCAATTAAGTCCCCAGAAAATTGGGGAAGGTTTATGCAAAAAAACCCAGAACCAGATACTGGTAAAACCATTGAGCAGACTGCACAAGATAAGTATATGGAAATATTGGAAGAAGTTAAAAAGTTAGGAGTGATAAGACCAGAAATGTACGAAGAGGAAGCAAGAGAGCGTACACAGATGTGGTTAAACACATACCTAAAGGATAAATACAATATTGACTATAACGCAGCGACAAACTAATGCCAAAAAAGAAATTTGAGATAAAACCTCTAAAACCAAAGAAAGAACAGAAACAAGAACTTACTGGCTTACCATTTTTGACTGGTGAGGCTCCACTTCCGAGCAAGACCAAAACAAAAAATGCGATAGACCTATTTTTAGATAACAAAAACCTCGATATACAATATAATAGAAGGCGAAATGAGGTAATTGAAAAAAGTGATAATCCTACCGAAAAACTACAGGAAATAAAGAAGCTTGAAAGCACTGGTAAGGGTGAAGCTCAAGATATACAGTCAAAATTAAAAGAGCAGTGGTTAAATAATGATTTTGAGCCACAATATATTATGCGTTCTGGTGAACCAGATGTGCAAAAGAAAAGAGTGTACAGAGGCCCCCAAGTAGGTTATACAGATGAAGAGGTTGAAGTACCAAGATCTCAAGAGATTTCTGATGAACAAGTTGATGTTATGGCAGAGATTGAAAAAATACGACCAGAATTTGAAAAGATATATCGAGAAAAAATTAAATATGCTAAACCAGTTAGTAAGCCAGATAGGGAAGTTATTGATCCAATGTCTGGAACACCATATACAATACCAGGGGATCAAAAATCAGCAGAGGATATTGCAAAGGATGAAACATTAGATCAATTAGTAAGTGAAGGTACTTTATCAAGCAAGGGTTATAATTTATTTGAGGAACTTTTTAAATCAGCAGTTCCTATTGGAGCAACAGACACAAGAAGAGAAGCAGAATTAAGTTTTCAAGCAAGTCCAATTGAAAGATTTATGTATGGTGGTGTGGGAATGTTATTGGGGTATGGTGGTACGAGTACAATATTAAAAGCACCACAAACATTTGCAAAAGTAACAAGAGGAGTTGAGAAAACTTTAGCGGGTGCAAAGAAAATTGATAAAGGTTTTAAAATTGGAACAATGGATCCAGTTAAAGCAAGACAAGTTGCAGATGTATCTGGTAGAGCAATTTCTTCAGCACAAACCTTTGGAAGTTATAGTGCATTAGATATGATCGGTGAGGATCTTCCAGTAAGCGAAAAGGTAGAAAATATATTAGGAAGTGCATTTCTTGGGGTTGGCTTGGGTGCTGCGGGATCTGTTAGTAGTCCGTTTAAGCGTATACCCGCTGAAGGTTTAGTTGGTTTTACTACTGGTATACTCGAAACTGGAGATCCAAAAGAAGCAACGATAAACGCATTAATGTTTATGGGGTTTGGATTAATCAATAGAAAAAACATTAAGCCAAATGAACAAAGAATACTTTATGAAAGAGTTGCAAAAGATGTTTTAACATATTTTAAACCACAGATCAAAGGATTGCAAACAAGAGCAGAAAGAGATGAAGCCAGAAAATTTATTATAGATTCATTAAAAAAGTATCGCAATAGCAACCCAACTACAGAGCAATTGCGTAAAGATATACAAGATGTTAGAAAAAACATATTATATGGTTTGCAAAAATTAAGTGCAAGAAGAGCAACTGGTGAGGCTATTCGTAAACAAACTGCACAAGAAGCTACCAGAGCAAGAGAGCCACAAGTTAAAAAGCTAAAAGAGTCTGTAGAAGTGCCTGTAGAGGGCGAAATACCATCTATATCAAGAGATAATCTTGTAAAGATGTCATTAAATGATCAGAGAAAAAACCTCCAGAAATTAGGGTATTCTGAAACACAAGTTATAAATCTGGGCAAGGAGGATAGATTAGAGATCATAGCTAATAGCATTAAGCCTGTAAACTTTTACAAAGATGGTGAACCAGAACTGGAAGAAATAAAACCAGTGCAGTTAGAAGGTAAAGAACCAGAGGTAGAAGAAATAAAGCCAAAAGTTCCTGTTAAAGTCACCAGAGATAAAATGCGTGAAGAGTTGTTTGGCGAAGATGGTACAAAAGAACCAGTAGTTGAAAAAGTAGAACCAGAAATAGAAATACCTCCTGTTGATAAAAAAATATACAAAGAAGGATTAGAGAGTGGAGAAGGCGAAGTATATTACCAAGTAAATGAAAAAGGCGATATAATTGCAAAAGCAGAAGTTTTTAGACCAGATGTAACTGCATCTGGTAAATATCAAATAGATAATGTTTTTGTTACAGAAGAATATCAAAGACAAGGATTAGCTTCTGGTATTTTAAAGAAAATAGCAAAAGATTTTGATCTTAATAGTGATAATATAAGTTTTGGTATGCAATCTGATGAAGGTGCTTCTTTAGTTAAATCATTTAAAAAACAATTAAAACCAAAACCAAAATTAAAAACAAAAAAGAAGAAAAAGCTTGAAACTAAAAAAACAGAAATAGCACCAAAAACAAAATCAGAAAGCCAAGAAGAAACAATTGAAAGGTTAGGTTTTGCAGAAGGATTTGGAGATGAAAGAACAACTGAAAACATTACTATTATTCTGGAAAATCTCAATAAAAAGGAATTACAAGAATATTCAAAACAAAAAAAGATTAAAACAAAATCAATAGACTCTAAAAAGGTATTAATAAACAAAATCATAGATTATTACAAAGAAGCACAACCAGTAGAGTATCCATACGAAAAGCGTGAGCCTGGTGAAAAACTATATAGTGAAATGGAATTTAGCGAAAGCAGAGAATTTATGGGTGAATTGCTTACTGGTGATAAAAATTGGAATTTTAATAAATATGGGAAAGATGAGGATGGCGAAGATAGACCTGGTATATTGCCTTATACAAAAAGATTTCCAAAAGAATCCAGTTTAGAAGAAATAAAAAAAGTAGTAAGTGTTGGTGATATAGTAGTAGGGAATATGCACGGAGGAGGAGGATACAAAGTTGTAAAAATCGGAGAAGAGGATGGGCAAGTAAAAATATATAGTAGATACGAAACTGTAACAAAAAAAGATGGACAGGGAAGGAAATATGAAGAACCCGCCTATGTTTATATAGCTCAATTCCCAATTGTAAAGGATGGCAAATTATACAACAATCATCAACACAATTCTAATTTTACAGAATTTCATTATGAACATCTTTCTGTTATAAAGCCAACTGATAAAATATATAGAAAGGATGAAATATATACTGGTGATTTACCAGACGATATGGGTTCTTATGTTCTTTTTTCAGAGGTAGATCCAAGTATATCTTTTAAAGAAAGAGATGGTAAAAATAATTTGGATCATTTATCGCCAAAAAACAGATATATAATACAAGTAAGAAAGGGAGATGGTAAGTGGAATGATATTCCGATCGAATATATAAATTGGAAAGATGCTGAAGTTGCAGCTATAAAATATGCAAAAGGTATAAAGCCTATACCAGAGTCTGTAAAAATAAAAGAGGATAAAAAGCTAAAGACAAAAGAAAAGCCAAAGTTAGAAACAAAGAAAAAAGTTTCTCCAAAAGATGTTACCAGTAAGGAATGGAATCAAAACATACAAGAAGGCATTGCAAATAACGATATTGAGATTCGTAATGGGAAACCAGTTTGGATAGAAACTGATGAAGTCGTTGATAATAATATTATGCCCACTGGGGAGTTAATTGATAAATCTGGGAATGTAATAGAACCAGGAGGAGAAAAAGACATTATCAGTAATGTCATAGTGGGTACTATCCCAAAACAGGAATTTGTAGATGCTCCTAAAAAATTAGATGTCGTTGATATTAATCCAAAAGATATTAAAATGGATGAAAGCAAGTTTCAGCCAAGAGAACAATACAATCAAAGCATTATAGATGATATTGCAAAGAATTATGATCCCGCAAAGTGGGAGGAACCAGTATTATGGAAAGATGATACTGGGGATATGTATGTAGTATCTGGACATCATCGAATAAAAGGGGCGGTAGAAGGTAATATATCAGAAGTTCCAGTGAAGGTATTGCCAGAAGGCACAACATTGGAACAGGCAAGAGATTATGCGGGTGAATCGAATGTTACTCGTACACAACAGAGTGATTTTGAAAATGCTGCCGAAGTACGCAGAAGGCTTGATCGGGGAGATAAGGCATTAGACATTGCGAACATAATGCCAGGAATGTTCCCAAAGGCAAAGACAGATGCTTCTAAAAAAAGTGCAATAAGCAATTTAGCAAATCTTTCTTATCTGGATAGCAATGGTAAGCTGAAACAGAATTACGAATCTACAAATGAATTTCCTCGTATTGTCAGCATTAGCAAGTTTGTCGGTGGATTAAGGAAAAAACACGATTTTCTGACCGATAGACACGAAGATGATATATTTACTCATCTTTATACAGAAAACGCTATAAAAGGCGATGTAGATGACTTCTATCGCAAGATAGACAATATTATTGAAAGAATGGAATCTTTAGATGACAAACCCGCATCTATTTTAAAAGAATTACGAAAAGAACCACAAAAGGTTAATGAAGATGCTGCAACAGAAATAAAGGATAAAGCAAAAGAATTAGAAAAGCACATTGATAACCTTAAAAGGCAGTTAGATGATCGTAGAATAATGGATGATCTAACAACAGATAGAATTGTTGCAATAGACAAAAAGAAATATGCCAATGAAGAAAAAACTGCAAGGGAATATGATAAAAAATGGCAAAAAGAAAGCAATTGGTTTAAAAATCTATATAGGCTTACCTCCAAAGAATTGTATTACACACAAAGAGGTGAAGCTTCAATGACAAGCCAACCAGGGGCAATCAGTTTATCTGATATGGATCAAAAACATTTAGAGTCAATTAAACAAGCCGTTAAAGATGGTAAAAACTTTCGTTCCGATGTTCATAATGAATTTCAGCAAAAAGCAGAAATACCTTTTGAATTAGTTAAGTCAGAAGCTTTTGAAGAAAGACCATATATTGAATACTACCAAGAAACTGTTGCTATTGTAAAAGAGCAGATCAAACAAGCAAGGCAAGAACTTAAAATTATAATTGAATCATCAAATAAAGATGATGAAAACCAGACCAGTATTTTTGAATCAATGAAGCAATACAACATCTTTGGTGGTGTTGATAGAGTTAAAACATTAGATACCAGACAGAAGGCTGAACTGGAGTCTATCTATGATGAACTGATCCAGATTAATAAAGAACTTGAGCAATTAAGTAATCAGCAAAAAAATAAGAAGATAAATACATTATCATATAATAAGCAGTATAAAGAGCTACAACAAAGAAAAGTACAGGCAGAAAAGCAAAAAGATGCAATTATAAAGGATACTCCACAAGATAAAGTTGAGCAATATAATTTATTTGATTCAATGACAAAGTATCACGGATCACCACATAATTTTAAAAGTTTTAGTACAAAAGAAATAGATTCTGGTGAAGGCACACAAAATGAGGGATGGGGATTATATTTTACTGATAAGAAAGAAATTGCACAATGGTATGCTATAAGATTAGGTGATACTACTACAAAAAAATGGAGAATGGGGAATCTTACATTAATAGGACAAGATGGTGTGGGTAGTGTATTTAATTATGATCCATACTTAATGGAAAAAGAATGGTATAAGCATAGTCCAATGATTAGACATCATAATAAATACAAAGATTCATTAATATATGCAGAAATAATTGAAGATTTCTTGATAAAAGAAATTAGTTTAAAAAACGCAGCACTTCCAGAGAAAGGCAAATTACAAACAGAGCCAGATAAAACTCGCACACCAAAGGATGTTGTTAAAATTTTTATAAAAGAAAGTATAACTCATAATGAAAGATATATTGTAGATGAACCAGAATACAAAGACGGTTATGAAAATAAAATTAGAATTTATAATGAACTTTTAAAATTAATTGAAAAAGATGATTTTGAATTTGAGATTTTTAAAGATAAAAATGTTTACGAAGTAGAAATAGCAAGTAAAAGTCCAGATGAGTTTAAATGGATGGATTGGGATGCTCCATTAGATGAGCAATTGCGTGATGATTTATATAAAGTATTAAAAGATATAAAAAGTGGTAAAATAGAAACACCAAGATATTTTGATAAACAAAAATTAAAAAGTCCAGTTTATATGGAAATGGTTGAAGATATTCTCGGTATTTCTCCAGACTATTTTGATGACATTGTTACAGGAAGGCAAATATATGAATTTTTAAAAGCAGATATGAAACCAAATAGTGGTATTAATAAAGATGGAAATGCTTTTTTAGATGCCTCAATGCCTTCAAAAGAAAAAGCAACATCAATGTTTTTGCGTGATTATTTAAAATTAGATGGTAATAGATATAAAGCTATGAATAAAACTGGTGGCGATACTGGTGATATATATAATTATGTTGTGTTTGATGATAAAGCAATATCAATAAAAGATCATAGTATGTTTGAACCATCAGAAAGATTTCCTAACTTCACGGACATAAAAAAGCCGTTTAGAGAAAATGCGACACCAGAACAAAAAGACCTTACAATCCAACTCCGAAAAGAATTATCTGAACCGAACCCCAGAGGAGCAGAAGATAGTGGAGCGTGGTCTGGATTGGGATCTGGGTATACCATACGAGGTAACGCTATCACTAAACCCCTCCGAGAAAAAGGCTTTATTGACCTCGTTGGAACAAAAGTAAAAACATCTCACGACTTGGCTATGGCTGCCCAAGTCCTCCGTGATCCCCGATACGAAACATTAAGAATATTTTACATTAAAGATAACAAAGTTGTATTTCAAAATGCCGTGACCAATAGATTACCTGGAGCGGTAATGGGATTAGATGATGTTAGTGGTAAAGATTTATCTGCCGTAATAAGGGAGGGTATGTCAAATACAAAAGCGGATGGTTATTATATGATGCACAATCATCCAACTGGTTCACCAGAGCCAAGCAAGGCTGATCTAAAGTATACCTCAATACAAGATAAAGAGGTAAAGGGATTTCTTGGTCACATTATTATAGATAGTGGTAGTTATGCAACTATAACAAAAAGTCCAGAAGCGAAAGGATTGCGTGTTAAGCAGATTGAATTTGATGCGTATCCAGATGATAAACTTTTAAAACCTTCTATTGAGCATAAGTGGTTAGGTAAGGAAATATATAACACTGCCGATCTGGCTCCAGTTGCAAGAGGTTTAGAACAAAATGGATTTTTCACACTAATAGGGTTAGATGGACATAATAGGATCAGAGGGGTGGTGGATGTGCCTTATGAGTTTTTTAATGATAAAGTACATAAAATGCAAAAGACCTTAAAAGAAATATCAGCCAATATTGGTTCAATGAAAATGATTTCTATTGTAGATGCTGATAGTGGTATTAGTCCGTGGCATTTAACAACTTTAAATAAATTAAATGTATCAGATAGTTTGACTGACATAATTGTTAAACAAAATGGAAAATTAAATAGTTACGCAGATCATTCGCCAAGAGCATTAACCTTTGGAGAAAAAGGATCTACATTAGTAGCTGAAAAGAAAAAGATAGATAATCCAAGAAGGAAAGCACTTGCAAGGGCACACATACTTGAAAATGAAATTGGATTAACAGATGATGAAAGAAGGACATATAAAAAGGTTATTACTGGATATGATTCACTGGGAGAAGCATCTGATACAGAGATAGCCAGTTATATAGATTGGTTATTAAAGCGAAAGTATGGTTCAAAGCCAATAAGACAAATATCAGCACCAAAGAAAAAAACTTTAAAAGAATTAGCTGCCGAAAGAAAACAAGAGATTGATGAAGATAGAGAAACAATAATGCAACGAGCATCTAAAGTATTAAAAAAGCCGATAGATGGATTAGGTTTGTATTGGGTATACAACAGACAAAGTATGCAACGGACATTAGAAAAAATGGGTGATGGTGGTAATGCTTTATTGAAAATGTTTAAAGAAGCTGATTATTATCATTCTTCTAAAGTGAAACCTTCAGAAGTGCAAATGGAAAAACTTTGGAAAAAAGTACCTTCTGATGAAAAGGAAATAATGAAGAAGATTATTGAGTCAGATGGTGCATCCGATCTGTCGGAGGGCGGTCAAGCCTTTTTAAGATTTTGGAAGGATACTACAAATGATATATATGCAGAGGGTAAAAAATATATTAATGAAGAACTAAACTTTATTGAAAACTATTTCCCATTATCGTTAAAGCCAGAGATATATAATGATATGTCTCCACAACATCCAAGATGGGATGAAATTGTTGATCATGTCCAAAGAGTAATAAGTGGAAGAGTTAGCCAGGGGGATGTGTTTTCTGGTTATTCCATTAGTAAAGAAGAGACAGAAAAATATATTATTGATTTTCTTGATAACTACAGAAAGCAAGGTTTAAGACAACATTTCATTCAGCAAGTATTTGAACCAACTGGAAAGTTTAAGCATAGCTACCCATTGGAGTTGCATCGTGATCGTATATTCCCAGAGTGGGCATATGTTAATGATGTGATGGATATTGCTCACGCTTATATTGATAAATCATACGAAGCAATTGGGTATGCGAAAGAATTTGGTAAGATGGATGAGGAGTATAAATACGAAAACATTGATAAAGAATTAGAGGTGATCAGTGCTGATGGGTATGACCACAAGTTAGCTGCGAACATTATGGGATGGTCAATGGGATTAAAAAGACAAGATATATATGATGAAACTTTTAATAGGGTTGCCAGATCAACTACTACATTTTTATTAACACCAAGAACAACTTTAAAAAACCTTACTGATTTAGGGAAGGCATTTTCACAAAGTGGCACATTAAATACATTATATAGTATTGCAAGATTGTATATCGCCAGAAATAAAAAAGACAGACAATTAGCACACGATTTAATTGGTTCTAAATATGTTTTTGCTCAATCATTAGAAAAAACAGGGATAGGTGCAAAAATGGCATCTTTCTATGCTGATAATGTTATTTTATTTACAAGGTCTGAAAGATCAGTAAGAGAAACGATTGGATTTTCAAGGGTATTACAAGCAGAGCAATTACTAAAGAACTATGATCCATCAGCAACTGGTATGATGCAAGACCACATAAAAAGATTATTTAATGTAGTTACAGACGGATTAGATATAGATAAAATAAAAAGAAGAGGTTATTTTACCAGAGATGAAAAATTAAGAATTGGTAATAATGCTATTGGTCAAACTCAACCTACTTCTACAATTGATAAACCATATAACTGGGCATCAAAAGGGTTTTGGACAAGAAAGTCAATCTTTCAAAGTTTTTCTCATAGAAGTATAAGATGGTTAAAAGATTTTATTTTAGAGGAAACAAAAAGAGGAAATATGTTTCCAATGGTCAATCTCATTTTATGGAGACTTGCTTTAGGGTATGGATACAAAGAAGCAAGTGATTGGCTATGGAATAAAGAACCAGAAGAAGAAGAAACTAAAATGAAAAAAGCTTGGGGTATTATGTTGGAGACTGGGGAGATCGGTATCATTGGTGATCTGTTATTTGCAGTACAACACTCTGGTTGGGCAAATCCATTTATCAGTATTCTATTTGGCCCTAAATATTCTTTAATGTTTGAGACACTTATGAACTTTGGTCAAACAGTAAACAGAGCAATAAACGATAAAGAAAATCCATTAAGACCAATTAAAAGACAAGCAGCAAGAATGACGATTAAAAGAATACCATTTGTTGGACAAAAGATTTATGATGAAAATTTTGGTCGCAAAAAGAAAAAGTTGAAAACAAAAAAAGCACCTACAAAGAGAAGTAAAGGTAGACAAGCAGTCTATAATTAAAATTTTAAAGTTTTCAGCTGAAATAAATTTTAATTAATTAAATACATCGCTCTTTTTTTTGTTAAAAATAAAATGTAAATATTTCACATTCCTTATTCGTTAATTATATAAAGCATAAAAAATTCTTGTATGATTATATAACATATAGGAGTAATTATGTCTGCAATACCTATCGTCAAAGGTTTAGGATCGGCTGCAAAAGCCGTTAGTATAACAGATGCCAACGCAACTCATTCTGCAACTAAAGGTGTTTACATTGGAACTGGTGATAATTATGATTTTAGTTTTGATGGAAGTACCTGGGTAGCTTTTCAAAATTGTCCAGAAGGAGCAGTTTTACCATTTAGAGTGGTCGGTGCAAGGAAAACATCTGGATCGGCTGCACCATCGTCTGGTGATATAGTTTTTTTATATTAAGGTTTCAATATGTTTATTGGAATCGCTAATACACTTTCAAAGTTTAGAAAGACTTCACTACCTTATATAAAGGACAACCTTAAACTATACCTCGACTTCAAATCTAACAAGTCAGACACCCTCAAGTTTCCTTGTGAAGGTTCGACTTCGTTTGTAGCTGATAGTAGTCAATATATAAATTGTGGTAATGATTCATCCTTGCAAATTAGTGGGAATATAACTATTTGTTTATGGGCGTATGTTACTGGTACAACAGCAAGTGTGTATAGACCAATGGTACATAAAAGAGATTCTGGTGGAACTAATTATCAATTTTATTTATCAAATGAAGCATCTCCTAAATTAAGATTTTATGATGGAAGTACTGCTACTTCTTCAACGAATGCAATATCTAAAGATACTTGGAATCATTTTGCTATTACTATTGAAAGTGGAGTAACAAATGGTACTACATTTTATGTAAATGGAGTTGCTGATGGTAATGCTACATTTACAATTTCTGGAGATGATGCACCCTTATTATTAGGTAAGCACGATCCAGATGGAACTTATTTTAATGGTAAAATGGCTAATGTGGGTATTTGGTCAAGAATCTTATCCCCCGAAGAAATAAACTCCGTTATGAACAAGTCTTATAGTCAGTTAGGCTCTGTAGAAAAAACAAGTTTAGTTAGTTGGTGG